>OKVP01000430.1_pt1 | contig 18156 bp, 18 predicted proteins | sample 1604821 | NCBI WGS metagenome assembly OKVP01 (sample SAMN01760946, study PRJEB22395) | human gut metagenome | reverse complement strand
CCGGAAGGGTCATAGACACCCTCGATCTTCGTTACCTCCGATACTAGATAATCCCGCACCTCGCGTACATGCTGCATCTTCGCCTCATGGTCGGTATAGATCATCTCTGCGGCAAGTCCCATGCCTGCGATTCCCGGTAGATTCTCCGTACCGGAACGCATGAAATTCTGCTGTCCACCTCCGTAAATGATCGGGCGGATCAACGTCTTGTCCTTGATATAGAGTGCTCCACTTCCCTTCGGTCCGTGAATCTTATGCCCGCTCACAGAGAGCAGATCCACGCCGAGCTGCTTCGGTGTGAATTTTAATTTGCCATATGCCTGTACCGCATCGACATGCACAAGTGTCTGCGGATTGTGCGCCTTTACCAGCTTTACAAGCGCCTCGATTGGCTGGATACTTCCGATCTCATTATTTACATACATGCAGCTGACTAATATCGTATCGTCACGCAACAGCTTCGAGAGGCTGTCTAAATCTACCTTTCCGTCAGAACCGACTTCCATGAAACTGATCTCGAAGCCTTCCTTCTGCAGGAACTCCACCGTGGAAAGCACTGACGCATGCTCGATCGGTGTCGTGATAATATGCTTGCCCGCACGGCGGTGTGCCAGTGCCGCTCCGATTAAAGCAAGGTTATTTGCCTCTGTGCCGCCGGATGTAAATACGATCTCCTTCGGCATACATTTAAGCGTCTTTGCGACCTGTTCTGTCGCGGTGCGCTCATAGTCTTTCGCCGTTAATCCCTTCTTGTGCTGGGACGATGGATTTCCATAATCCACGTCCAGCAGTGTCATCATCAGTTCCTTTACCTCTGGGAATACAGCTGTTGTTGCTGCATTATCAAAATAACATTCCATAACTTTTTTCCTTCTATCAATCTGTGCTGAACAAATTTCTAATTTTCTCTACTGCTCCATTTGGAACATCAAAATAGATAAAACTGCAAGCCCTGCAGTCTCTGTCCGCAAAATCCGGTTTCCTAATGTGATAATCTTCGCACCAGCTTCCTTTGCTACATCAATTTCTTCTTTTGCAAATCCACCTTCCGGTCCGATAAAAATTCCGATATTCGCGCCGTCTGGAAGGTTTGATGCCTGTGCAATTATCTCCCTTGCGTATGCAATTCCATCCGCACTCTCATACGGTACAATCAGCAGGTCAAACTTTCCTGCATATTGAAGTGCTTCACGAAATGACATAAATCCGGTGACTTCAGGAATTATACCTCGTCCGGACTGTTTCGCCGCAGACTCCGCAATCATCTGATAACGTTCTCTTTTTTTGTCTTTCTTCTTATCTTCAAGTTTCACGACAGTCCGTTTCATCATAACCGGAACAATCCCGGCTGCTCCAAGTTCTACCGCCTTCTGGATGATAAATTCCATTTTATCTGATTTTGGCATTCCCTGAAACAATGTGATATTACACGGAAGTTCTGCTGCATTCTGATTGATATCTACGATATTTGCATATACCTGCTCTTTGGATATCTCCGCGATCTCACACTCATACTCTTTTCCAGCACCATCACACACAGTAATGGTATCTCCGATTGTCAAACGCAATACATTTTTTATATGGTTCACATCTTCTCCCATAATCGTAATACCAGTCTGTGCATCCTGACATCCTTCCACATAAAACCTTGGCATAGCGAATATTTACCTCCTGCTTTTCTGCATGTCTCCTATCATACCTTATCTGATAACGTTTTGAAAGAATATTTTATATATTCTTACAGATCTGTTGTTTCCGTTATACAAATAGATTCATCTTCCTGTTTATTTAATTCACTTTTCTGCTCATTTATCTTTTTCTCCACCTGTACACAAAATGGACACACACTATGCTCCACTGTGTTATAGTAATGTTTTCCCTTTTCACATTTTATGATCATTTGTCTCACTCCCGCTTTCCACTATCCCAATCGAAATTCCTGTGATTCATCACACAGCCATACCCGGTTTCCGGTCTCCGCCTGTACCTTATTTCCTTTTCCAAGATAGGCACCTTCCACATAGACACCATTTTTTGAGCAGTCCTCCACTTCATAGGTGTCATCGTCAAGCCGTCTTACAATACAGTGTTCCCGGCTCACGTTGGATTTTTTCAGCACGATCTGACATTTTTCGGCATCTCTGCCAATCGTCAGACTTTCACCATCTTTCATGCGGTAGATGATTCCAAGCAACTCGCCCTTTGTTCCAATGATTGCGCCATTATTTTCCATGCTTTTCGCCAGACTCCGTGTGACTGTCGGATCTATATCCTCCTCTGCCACCTGTATCTTCTGCTTGAGCTGAAACTGCATCTGCACCGTTTTATAATATTTCCGGCTGATTGGAAGCGTATCCTCCCCGACAACGGCCTCATATCCATTGATTGCTGCAATCGCGGCCTTCCGTACAAGAAAGCTCTGATGGATACGCACAAATCCATGTTGTAACACCTTATGTTCAATATCCGCCAGCTTTCCATAAAATGGAATCACTTCGTTTTTTGTATGTAACAACAGCACTCTGGCGCGGCTTTCTATATAGCGGATTGTGGCAATCGGAATACTGCGCACAACCGACTCTGATTTCACAAGAATCGTACCAGTCTGCGCCCGTCGTTTCATATATTGCCGCAGACAGTCTGGAAGCTGTGTCTTCATATCTTCTTTTAAGACATATCCCTGTGCCTGCACATGATAGCCTTCATACACATGATCTGACTCATCTGTTACAAACAGCAGATCAACATCCAGATTTTTCTCCCGTATCTGCTTTGCCAGCTGTAACCCACTTGTATTTTTATATTTCATTTCCATTAGCAACAGATCAAACGGCACTGTACTTGCCTGTATCTCCTGTTCCAATGTCTCTGCTTCCGCATATTCAATATAGCTTAATTCTTCTTCCCGGAACAATGTGTCCGTCACAATCTGTCGGATTACCGTCCGGTCTTTCGTATTTTCATCACAGATTCCAATTCGCAACATCGTTTTGTCCTCACATAAAAAAAATCGAGTATTTACATACTCGATTTTTATTTTACCATGTTCTTTTATTTTTTCCAATATTCCTGATAAGCTTTTCTGACTTCTTTGTCGTATGTCCTGCCGATCGGGATTGTCTTTCCATTCTGTACTTCCAGCGTTTCCACACCTAAATAAGTGATATACGTCAAATTCACAACATATCCACCATGCACACGTATCATATTGTCTCCCAGCATTTTGCGGATGCCTGCCAATGACTTGTAACTGGTGTATTCCCGGAACCGCGTCACGATTTTAATGGTTCTTCCACACTTCTCGATATAAATAATATCCGGACGATTGATAAATACATGATGCCCGTCACAGATAATCTCCAGTGATTTCCGCGCCGTATCCTGCTTTACCATATTAACGGCTTTTTGCATTGCAAGCTCCATGACTTGATCTGCATCCTTTTGCCGGACAAAATAGCAATGATTGGTCTCATACACATCCTTGATTGCATTTTCATTCTCGGTCAGATAGATAATCTTACAAAATGGAAATGCTGCATTGATCTGCTTGGCAATCGTCACCCCCCGCAAGCCGCTCTCTGGATAATCCGTATTCATGATCAGGATTTCACAGTCAAATACCATATCTTCGATATCAATTTTTATTTCGTTTGGAGTATATGAATGAATTAAGAATCCTTGTTCCTCTGTATATGTTTCCTGTAATATTTCCTTTACTTTGTGCCGTATTTCATAACGGTCATCGCAAATTCCAATTTTCATCGTTTGTTCTCTTCCCCAGTCCCAAATATTCATTTTATAAATAGTATCATAAAAAATACCATCAAAACTGAATCCTGCTAATTTGGCTATATATTCGGTATAATTTACGTTTTATTTACAAATATGGATTGAACACATCTTAACAAAAGCGAGGAATCTCAAACAAAAAATGCAAATAATATACAAAAATTTGTAAAATTTGGTATATCTTACGCTTTTATGCAAACAGGAGCGCGAATTACATCGCGCTCCTGTTCAGATAAAATTCAATTGTCGCCTGAAACACCGATTTCTGTGTAGCAGGATCTTCGTAAGAAAAATATAGCTTGTACCTTCCATCCTCCAGCCCCGAAGTAAGCGGAATATACAATGTAAAGGAATCATCTGCAAAATGAAACTCTGGCGGATATAAAGTTGCATAGTCCCAGTAACCCGATGTATCATCCGCGTCATAGATTGCCCGGTATATTCCATAGTCGGAATCATATCGTTCAAAGGTATAGGAATAGGTCAAATCATCTGTCACCTGCGGCGAATCCCCCAGAATGCTGTCATAATACTTTAAGCAGAGTTTTACGCAGTCTCCCTCATATGCAACCGCCGCCAGACCATCTGCGGATTCCATCCTGTATCCCTGATTTCCATCCTTCATATATTCAAATGCATCAATACTGACGCGTTCCGTCTCCGAGGACGTGATATTCAGGATTGCATCGGATTTTTCCTGCTCGGCAAGCTCCTCCTTCGTTGGCACATGCATAACCATCGGATTGTCCGCCTGTGTCGTTTTCTCCGCCTCTGTTGCTGCCTGTTCAGCGTCCGTGGAAGTCTGTGCATCCGCCATCGTTGCTGTCTGCGCCTCTGTCGATGCTGCATTCATTTCTGTTGCTGTTGCCGTCCCTGCCTTCTTCGCTACACGCCCCGCCATCCAGATTCCTGTCACTACAAGCATAATTACGATACAGAAAGCTACACCAATCAGAAAGCCCCGTTTCTTCGGCAAATCCCGCTTTGAAATCCGGGATGCTGGGATCACATACGGCTCCATCTGCGCATTCTGCCCCTCTCCGGCAAGCAGCGCCTCCCGCATTGCCTCCACCGTCTGGTAGCGGTCCTCAATCTTTACTGACATCGCACGCATGATCACCTGCGACATTGCACGCGGGATCTCCGGGTTCACCTCACAGACTGGCTTTATCGTATCCTCCAGTACACGTCCAAACGATTCCTCCGGCTTCTCTCCGGTCGCCGCAAAATAAAGTGTCGCACCAAGCGCGTAGATGTCTGTCCACGGTCCCTGTTTATCCTTTTTTGCATACTGCTCTGGCGGTGCATATCCCGGTTTTAAGACAACCGACATCGTCTGTTCCCCATCGAGATACACCTGCTTTGCCGCGCCGAAATCGATCAGCTTGACGGTCAGATCCTCACAGATAAAAATATTCTCCGGACTGATATCTCGGTGAATCATGCCCGCCTTGTGAACAACTGCAAGTGCGTCCAACACCGACAGACAGATATGGAGGATATGATCCGTATCCAGCCGTCCTCCATGCTCCCGAATGTATTGTTTCAGCGTACAGCCATGCAGATACTCCATGACCATATAGGCAGTATCATTTTCCTCCAGATAATCATAGATGCTTACAATATTGGGCTCCGACTGAAACCGCGCCACATCCTGCGCTTCTTTTAAAAAGCGAATTCTTCCCCGATGGTATTCCCGCTGCTCCTGTCCAACCGGCACACAGACCTTCGACGAATCTGCGCTCCGCGTCGCAATCCCGGACGGATAATACTCCTTGATTGCAACATACGACTGTAAGAGCGGATCCCATGCACGGTATGTGATTCCGAATCCACCTGCCCCGATCACCTCTTCAATTTTATATCGCTCTTTTAAAATAACACCCGGCTTTAAACACCGGGTGTTACTCATACTGCGATTTGACGGACTTTCAATCATTCCGCGTTCTCCCCATTTGTCGCAAATTATTTCTTTCTTCCGATCACGGATACCCAATCATTCATATGCACAACATCGATGACTTCAAATCCATTCGCCTTCATCGCATCTGTAACATCGTTTTCTTTCACATCCAGAATTCCAGATGTAATAAAATATCCATCGTCCTTCAAATATGGGCCGATTACCGCAGAGAGCGGCACGATCACGTCTGCCAGAATATTGGCAACAACGATATCATACTGTCTGTCTACATCAAGGTGCTGTGTCTCCTTGATCGTCGAACGGTCAAGCTGGAAGGTTGTTCCCTTTCCAATGTAATTATCTGCAAGCAGATTGCCACACGAGAACTTGATCTTATCTTCGCCCATATGATTGAGTTTCGCATTTTCCTCACTTGCCCGCACAGCCAGCTCATCAATATCCATGCCATGTACAAAGCCTGCTCCAAGCCTTGATGCGATCATGGATAAGATACCACTTCCACAGCCGACATCAAACACCATATCGCCCGGCTTTAAATATTTCTTTAACTGTCCGATACAAAGTTTCGTCGTCTCATGCGATCCGGTACCAAATGCAATCCCCGGATCGATCTCGATCACGATGTCATCTGGCTTCGCATCTTCCACCGTCTCCCATGTTGGTTTGATGACAATATCATCATAGAGACGGATCGGATGGAAGAACTGCTTCCAGTTGTTCATCCAGTCTTTGTCCTCTGTATTCGAGAGTGTTATATTCTTGCTGCCTACCGGTATAAACGCTTCAAGGCGGGTAAGCTCTGCAGCTATATCCGCCCTTAACGTTTCTATATTGAAAGAGTCATCTATGTAGCAGGAAACCTTTGCCGTTCCATCATCCACGCCATCAACCAGCGGGATATCCACAAACATAGCAGCCTTATCTTCCTCGGTAAGTGGCACATGATCTTCTATCATCACACCTTCCACACCCTTTTCATCCAAGAATGCAGAGATGAGATCAACAGCTTCCACCGTTGTATCGATGGTCAGTTTTGTCCACATCATTTTACCTTACCTATAATCCTTTTTTGAACCCTTTCTTTCTCTTATGATCGCCAAAAATCGAAGAACCGGACGATGCCGCATCCGTAGAGGAACGTGCATTTACTGTTGTATTTGCATACTGGTTCAAAATCGATTTCTGCTCTTCTGTCAGCTTATCTGGTACCTGAACAACCAGTGTGATGTAATGATCGCCTCGTACTGTCTTGTTACGAAGTGTCGGAACACCCTTGCCCTTCAGTTTTACCTTTGTATCGGTCTGTGTACCTGGCTTAATCTCCAGTTCATAAGGTCCATCAATCGTTGTAACTGTGATCTTGCCTCCCAGCGCTGCCTGTGTAAATGTAATCGGCTCAGAAGAGTAAAGATCATACTCCTGTCTCTGGAATCTAGGATCCCGGTCAACAAGCACGGTTACAAGCAGGTCTCCACGTTCACCGCCGTTGATACCCGGCTCGCCCTTTGCACGAATACGGATACTCTGACCATTGTCAATACCTGCCGGAATAGCGACCTGAATCTTCTTCTTACTCTTTACATAACCAGAGCCTGCACAGTTGCTGCACTTATACTTGATAATCTTTCCGGAACCGCCACAATCCGGACATACGGATACGGTTCTTGCCATACCGAACAATGACTGCTGGGTATAGACAACCTGACCTTTTCCGGCACATTTGCTACAAGTCTCCGGCTGATGTCCCGGCTGCGCTCCTGTACCATGACAGACCGTACATTCATCCTTGAGCGGAAGCTCCAGCTCTGTCTGTGTACCAAATACAGCGTCTGTAAAACTTACACGCACTGTTGTCTTGATATTTGCACCCTTAACCGGACCATTGGACTGTCTCTGACGGCTGCCGCCACCGAACATATCTCCGAAGATATCTCCGAAGATATCTCCCATATCTGAGAAGTCAAATCCACCGAAGCCGCCCGGACCACCGCCCTGCTCGAATGCAGCATGACCATACTGGTCATACTTTGCACGCTTCTCAGGATCGGACAGTACAGCATATGCCTCTGCAGCCTCTTTGAACTTTTCTTCCGCTTCTTTGTCTCCCGGGTTTGTGTCCGGGTGATATTTCTTCGCTACCTTACGGTAAGCTTTTTTCAAATCCGCCTCGGAGACACCTTTTGTGACTCCGAGGACTTCATAATAATCTCTTTTATCAGACATCTGCACTCACCCTTATTATTCGTAATCTGCTTTTATCAACTTGCTCCCCGTCTTAACGCTTAGACTTCCTTGTAGTCTCCATCAACTACATCGTCTGAATAATCTGGTGTGCCTGTGCCTGTACCAGCGTTTGCTCCAGGACCGTTCTGCTCATAGAGCTTTGAGAACAATTCCTGTGCGCTGTTCATCAGTGTTTCCTTACCAGCCTTGATCTTCTCTACATCGTAGTCTGTCATGGCATCCGGATCTGTGCTCTCGATGATATCCTTCAAAGCCTTCAGATCAGCCTCTACCTTTGTCTTATCTGTTGCAGAAAGCTTATCTCCTACATCGGAAAGTGCTCTCTCTGTCTGGAATACCATAGCATCGGCATCATTACGAACCTCGATTGCTTCCTTACGCTTCTTATCCTGTGCCTCGTACTCAGCAGCTTCCTTAACAGCTCTATCGATATCCTCATCAGAAAGGGATGTTCCGGATGTGATTGTGATATGCTGCTCACGACCTGTACCAAGATCCTTTGCAGATACATTTACAATACCGTTTGCATCGATATCGAAAGTAACTTCGATCTGAGGTATGCCACGGGGTGCGGGAGCGATTCCGTCAAGGTGGAACTTACCAAGGGTCTTGTCATCCTTGGCCATGGGGCGCTCACCCTGGAGAACGTGGATTTCAACTGAAGGCTGGTTGTCGGCTGCAGTTGAGAATGTTTCGCTCTTACGGGTAGGAATGGTGGTGTTGGCTTCGATAAGCTTGGTCATCACACCACCGAGGGTTTCGATACCGACCGACAGAGGCACAACATCAAGAAGAAGCACATCCTTAACATCGCCAGAAAGCACACCGCCCTGAATAGCAGCACCTACGGCCACAACTTCATCGGGGTTAACGCCCTTGGAAGGAGCTTTGCCGAAGAATTTCTCTACGATTTGCTGGATAGCGGGGATACGGGTAGAACCACCGACGAGAATAACCTCGTCAATATCCTTGGCTGTGAGGCCTGCATCTTTCAATGCCTGTTCGCAAGGCTTGATGGTAGCCTGAATACGTTTGTCGGCAAGCTGCTCGAACTTAGCACGGGTAAGGGTCTTAACCAAGTGCTTTGGAATTCCGTTAACAGGCATTATGTACGGCAGGTTGATTTCGGTGCTGGTGGTGCTTGAAAGCTCAATCTTAGCTTTTTCGTCTACATCAATGTAAATATATCCATTCTTGGGAATGACCGAAGTAACCTTGCCGTTGACTTTGAGCGAAAATTCCCTGCTCCATTTCGGTATGCGAACAGCGACTTTTCCGCGACCCGAAATGTTGTATTTTATCGTCATATCATAGGGATAAGAGGTCGTACATTCAAGCTTCATTCCGTTTGAAAAGCTAACTTTTCCCGATGTGAAAAGGTGGCAGAAAGCCGTATCGCCATTTTCGCCATAGGCATATCTCCCGATAGACCCGATCAGCCTTGCCACATTCGGAGGACAGCAGGCGCAGGCGTACCATTGCGGTCTTGAGGGCAGAACGTGCGAATGTGTGCAGGCTTTTCCAGAAATGCCGAGGTCGATCTCAAGCGGGTTCACATAGAAAAAACGTTTTCCGTCGAGCTGCATTCCCGCAAGAACCGTGTTGTAAAAAGCCAGCTCCATAATGTCGCCGTATTCGCCGTTTATCTCGTTTTCAAGCATCTTTTCGGCAAAGAAGATCAAGCCGACAGATGCGCAGGTCTCGGCGTATGCCGTGTCGGGCGGAAGGTCGTGATCGACCGTGAAAGCCTCGCCCTGAACAGTCGAGCCAATGCCGCCCGTTATGTACATTTTCTTGTGAACTATGTTTTCCCACAAACGTCGGCAGGCGGCGAAAAGCTCTTTGTCATCGGTTTCGGCGGCGAGGTCAGCCATTCCCGTGTAAAGATATACTGCGCGGACAGCGTGCCCAACAGCTTCGGTTTGTTCACGGACAGGCTTTGCACTCTGTCGGTAATCATTGCCCCAAGGGTCGCTGTTCCAAACGCTCCAATCGCGCTTCGCCGCCTCTCTTGCCCAAAAATCGGGGGCTTTGCCGCGCTCGTTGATAAAGCGCTCTGACAGCTCGAGAAAATGCTTGTTCTCGGTAAGGCGGTACAACCTCAAAAGCGCAAGCTCGATCTCGGGATGACCGGGAATACCCTCGGTGTTTTGTGCAAGAAAACGCTCATAAATGCACTCTGCGTTCTTTACAGCAATGTCAAGCAGTTTGCGCTTGTTGGTCGCTTCGTAATACGCGCAGGCGGCTTCGCTAAGGTGTCCTGCGCAGTAAAGCTCGTGCCCCTCGAGCAGATTTGTCCAGCGCTTTTCGGTATCTTTGATGGTAAAATATGTGTTGAGATAGCCGTCTTTGTCCTGCGCTTCGGCGATTATGTCGATAAGCTCGTCCACATTCTGTTCAAGCTTTTTGTCGGGGTTGTCGGCGATAGCATATGCCGCGGCTTCGAGCCATTTATAAGCGTCGCTGTCTTGAAATACCATTCCGTAAAAGCCGTCGCCCACGTCCTCGCCTTTCAGAGCCTTTGCCGCATTGATAAAGTTCGCCGCAACGTGGCTCTTCTCCGCGCCCTCTGCCAAATCGAAAAGCACGTTGCGCTGGTAAGGAATAACTTTTCTGTGTATAATATCCTGATATTTTTCTATAAATCCCGAAGCTTTGTATGAAGTTACGTGAATTTGCCGCTGTGTTTTCATTGCATATCCTCCTTGTTGACATTTGCACTTATATGTATTATAATACTATAAACAGATATTATAAATGGAGAATAGAGCTGATTATATGGAAAATAGTATTCTTAAAGAAGTCCTCTTTCGTATCTGTCAAATGTAAAACCATTACCTGTATTATCAAACATATTATAAGGCTGGACCGTATCCTTAAGCCCGCCTGTCTCCCTGACAATTGGAATTGCTCCGTATCTCATGGCTATAAGCTGTGTCAGTCCGCATGGTTCAAATCTTGAAGGAACTAAAAGAGCATCACATCCGGAATAGATATTGTGTGCAACATTTTCGTCATACGCAATATATGCACAGAAATTACCTTTGTACTTATCTTCATAATAACGGAATGTATTCTCATACCATGAATCACCTGTTCCAAGAACAACGACCTGTGTATGCTCATCCATAATACTTGGAATTACATCATTTACAAGGTCAAGCCCTTTCTGATTGGTAAGACGTGAAATAAGTCCAATTACAATCTTATGGTCATCCACATCAAGTCCCAATGACTCCTGAAGTGTCTTTTTATTAATTTTTTTATTGGCTATGGCTGTTTCTGCATCATAATTTGCCGCCAGAAGTTTATCTGTGGCAGGATTCCAGTTATCGGTATCTATACCATTAACAATTCCTCTGATTTTTCCACTGTGATATCTAAGATGTTCCGCAAGCCCCTCTCCATATTCTTCCGTCTGAATCTCCCATGCGTATGTATTACTTACAGTTGTAACCTTGTTGGCATAAGCAATTCCGCCTTTTAACATATTAGCATCAAGCCAGTTCTGAATCATACAATCTTTATTAAATACATAATCCGGAAGTCCTGACCAGTACTGAATCATCTTTCTGTCATATATTCCCTGGAATTTCAGATTATGTATTGTAAGTACCGCACTTGCTCGTCCAACATTGGTATCCTTAAAACAAGTTCTTAAATAAAGTGGCACTAAAGCTGCCTGCCAGTCATGACAATGTACTACATCCGGAGTCCAGTCCAGATAATTAAGTGCTGCAAGGGATGCTTTTGCAAAAAAGCAGAACTTAGGAATATCATCAATAAGGTTGGTATATGGATTGCCCCATGAAAAGAAATCATCATTGTCAATAAAATCATATACAACTCCGTCTTCCTGATATTCCATAATACCTACATAATACTGTCTTCCGTCAGCACAAAGGTTCATATAAAAAGAACCTCTGTATTCCATTTTCTCCTGATATTTCCAAGGAATGCATTTATATCTTGGAAGTATTACCTTAACATCCAGATTAAGTTTGGCTAAGCTCTTAGGAAGTGCAGACATTACATCTCCAAGTCCTCCGGTCTTGGCAAATGGGTAACATTCAGAACCTATAAAAGCAACACTTCTTCGTGGTCCCAAATCAACCGGTGCAGCCGGAATGTTTTCCGTAAGAACAGGCTCTTGTGTAACAGGAATATTCTCTGCTGTAACAGGCTCTTGTGTAACAGGAATATTCTCTGCTGCAACAGGCTCTTGTGTAACAGGAATATTCTCTGCTACAACAGACTCCGCAGCAATCTCAGCTTTTTTTGCTGTTGTTTTCTTTGTGGTTGCTGTTGTCTTAGCAGTTGTTTTTTTCGCTGTACCGGTTGTCTTAGCTGTTGTTTTCTTTGCTGCCGTTGTTGTCTTAGCAGTTGTTTTTTTCGCTGTACCGGTTGTCTTTGCGGTTGTTTTCTTTGCTGTCTCAGTTGCTTTTTTAGGTGCTAAAGCTTCTTCGTTTGTCACCTTTACTTCTGTTAAGTTATCTTTAACTCCCGAATTAGTTGCACTTTTTTTATTATCCATACCTATCTCCAATCTATAAAATAATATTATTCCTATATACTATTCTAACAATAAAGCAATTTTAGTTCAACAAAAACCTTTTTTCCACAGAAATACTGTCTGTTAATATCATAATTTTCTGATTCCATACTATCATCCCCCATTTTTATAAATTAACCTTGAAGACCGTTTGTCTGTCTAATCATATCTTCCACAACAATGTCATAGATTTCACCAACTGAATTACAGTATTCAAGTATTTTCCAAGGCTCATTAGTATGAAAATGTATTTTAACCAATTCTTCGTCTCCTGCGGCTATCAGACTGTTTCCTTCAAAATGTTCCGTTATATAGTCGGCAATTTCATCTTCATCCAAATCCTTGTCTCTCCTGTCAATTAATAACTGTGTGTCATACCTGTATGCAAACTGGTCATCCTCTGCATCTATTGAATTAATTCCCATTTTTAAAACCTCCATAGTTTTTGAATTATATTTTATCTGTTTTTTCCAATTTCAGTAATTGTATTTTTTTATCAAGACCTCCTGCATAGCCCGTTAAACTGCCATTTGTGCCCACTACTCTGTGACATGGAATAATTATCGAAATCGAATTATGTCCAACCGCACCGCCTACAGCCTGTGCTGACATTTTCGCAATGCCTTTTTCCTTAGCTATTACATTGGCAATCTCACCGTAAGTCATTGTTTTACCGTAAGGAATAGTAAGCATAATCTCTGCTACCGATTTTCTAAACGGCGTACCTGTAATTAAAATCTTTGGTGTAAAATCAGGTCCTTTTCCACTAAAATAAATATCAAGCCACCTTGATGTATCATCAAATATATCAAGGTCTTTTTCTGTACATTCTTCCTTGATGGAATCAGCAAAATATTTTTGTCCTTCAAACCACAAGCCTATCAATGCAGTTCCTTCACTTGCCATTGTTATCCTGCCGATAGGTGAATTGTAATAATTTGTGTAAATCATAAATTTATATTTTTTTCTTATTCAAAAATAAATATAACAGTCATCTAAAAGTAAAAAAAAATTTTTATCTCATAATATATGTGTAAAATAAATTATTTTTGATTTCATTTTACATACTATTTTTAAATTTAAAGCAAAGGAGACAAAAACTCATGAATTTAATCAAAATACTCACAGATTCACAAACAGTAATTAACGAAAGGAGGAGAGAATATACCGAGGATTTATCAAATAATAAATCAAGATACTTCCGTTCCGGTTATAACAATGTAATTAATTTTGCAAGAAATTTTGCTTCAGCACCGGAAAATCCAATTTCCAACAAAACACCATTGCAATTAAGAAAAGAACTAAAAGATTACATCAACAACGAAAAATTTAATTTACTCGGATCTAAAAATTATGATTATAATGAGTATTACATTGATGGCCTTAATGCTGCTTTTGTGATGCTTGTAGAATTATTAACATGTAAATAAGATTTACATACATACCTGCCGGAATTAAATCTATTTATCCGGCAGGTCTTTTATCTTGATTCATCCTTTAGGAATCTGTCCGTCAACATACAGAATGTGATTTACTAACCATTCCGTCAGATATTCCAGAATATCCATTATCTGTTTGTCCTGGTCTTCTGTCTCACTTCTATGCAAATCAATAAATTCATCTAATTTAGATATAAATTCATGATGCTGAATTTTCTGTGTGAAAAGTTTTTTATAGTTTATGGATTCCATGTAGTTTTCTTCATCCGTAAAATGCTTTTCCGTGTAATCACGCAGCTTTATGAGAATTGCCTCGATTTTATCATATTTATCCGGTGTAAATTCATCATTAAGCAGTTCATAAGCTTCATCCGCATATTTAAAAAGCTGCTTATGCTCCTCATCAATCATTTCAATTCCTATGTAATACTCCGGTTTCATTTCGTACATATCAAAAACCTCCTTGCGACATTACCTTAATTCGTGTATTCCAAGGTAATCATCCACTTTATCTATCACTCTAAGAATAGCACAATCCTTGTTAAAAATCCACCTATGCTTTAGATTTCAAAAACGTTTCCAAATCATTTATATTTTTCTCATTCTGTTGGCGAAGCTCCGGTACCAATATCTTTACGGTTTTAAATTTCAGCTTAATCTTTTTTCTTTCATTTGAAAATACAATGAATACCGATAAATTACCAAATATGCTTCTTTTTAATTTGATTTTCTTTGCATTCATAAGGTAAAAATAGAAATCATTTTCTCCCCTAATATCCCTGTTATGACAGAGTATTCTGTCTCCGTCTGTTATTGCTAAATATCCGGAAAATGAACCACTGTTCAAAAATAATCCAGCATTGGAATATACCACTGCAACAGCCACTATTACATTTTCTCCCGGCATTAAATACCGTGAATACCATTTTTCCATACTCTCATCATCGAGTTTTTCATATGCAGCCATAATAATGTTCCTTTCATACAACTTTACTATATTGAATCACAAAATTTGTTCATTGACAACTCAATTTCCATAAAAACGTTTATATAAAAATTTTGATTCCTTTTTTGTGTAAACCGAATATCATAGAGTGCCATTATCTATGCAATTCACGCCAGCTATCAAAAATATATTCTTAATATCAAATCCTCACTTTTTCTTTTATCTGTACATTAATATTTCTTCGATATTTAAAGCAATGTTAATATTGCCGGACAATAATATGTTGTATTTCTAACTTTTTCATCTTTCTTCAAAATTCCTTTATCAACAAATTCATCTAACATATTATATAAAGTGCCTTTGCTACCTGGTAAAATTTCTTGAACCTGTTTTGCTTTAAACATGGGTTTCTTAAAAATCTCATCCAAAAGCATAATTGCATATTTAGAACTCATATCAGACACACATATTTCTTTGAAATGGTTGTACATATCCAACATTGTCTTTGCCTTCATAGTATTTATCTCAGCTTGTTCAATAACACCCTCCAAAAAATACTTAATCCATGTACCATAATCATTATCCCTGGAAACAGCTGCAAGTTTTTGAAGATATAGATTTCTATCCTTCTCAAAATAAGCACTCATATAAAATGTTGGAACCGGCAACATATCTCGATAGTACAAAAACAATGGAATTAACAGTCTTCCAATCCTACCATTTCCATCTTTGAATGGATGAATCATTTCAAATTGACAATGCAATAACGCAGCCTGCACCAGCAAGTCAACTTCCTCATAATGAATATAGTTTTCTAAATTTGCCATATAGTCCAGTGTCAATTCTGGAGGAAGTGGTGTAAAAGTAATCTCATTTGAATTTCCAATATAATTTTGTTCAGATTTGAATTCACCGGGACTTTTAGTCTTTCCCCTTACATTATCCAATAAAATCTTATGCATATCCTTAATTAAACGTACGCTTAACGGAAGTTTATGTCTTCCCTCCTCCGTATCATCTGACATTGTAGACATCTTATCTAATGCATAAAATAAAGCACTTCTATAATTCATTACTTCCTGCATTTCATCTTTGGATACGTGAACTTCATTTCCAGCGTCATAGTTAATAAAATCTTCAATTGTAGCATGTGTTCCCTCAAGTTTTGATGACAGGACCGCTTCTTGGGACATTAAAGGTGCGATAAGTAACATAGGATTAATTGTATTTAACAAAAATCCTCTATATGCACCCATTGCATTATTCGCCTTAGATATAAGCTTTATTATTTCACAATCATATAAAACTTCAGAAAGCTCAACAGGCAATTTTTCAGGTATATGTGGTTTCGGCACTATTTTATAAATCTCCTCAAAATTCATTATGCATTTCACTCCTTTTCTTTAGTGCATTTTTTGTATTAATCCACAGCACTTGTTAGTATAAGGAAAACATCATTTTTATACTAACAATAATATAGTTCATTTTCTTTCCTTTTTTTGAACTATATCATTCTTTAGTTCAAAAATTCATTTATTTTTGTACCAATTATATTATATAGTTTAAAAAATTACAATTTATTGAACTAAAAAATTTGTTCATTGACAATTCAATTTCCATAAAAACGTTTATATAAAAATTTTGATTGTGTATATCCTAAGATACCTCCATTACCAAACTCTTTTCGTTTGATACTGAAAGAATACTTTTGTATTTATCTTCAATCCCATAGCTGTTGCTAATATAACGTTTCAATTCCTTTTTTGTGTAATGAGGAATAATAATCCCGTCAAACAACCCTAAACCGGAAAAATCTGTCATACCAACGTTATTTTTATCAAAGTCTTTTATCTCCTCAACACTCACACCTGCAATAGCTGCACCTGCACTGCAACCGATATATATTTTGTTTCCCGTCTTAAATCCTTCTTTGATTATACTATCCAACCCTCTTTCTCTTAATATGGATAGCTTCTCAAACGTGTTGCCTTCTCCGCAATAATAGATATCACATTCCAAAACTTCCTTATTACTCATTTAAGCTTTTGTCCCTCTTTGGTTGTAAGCCCATACGAAGTAAATATCAATTTATTTTTCATACACAATCACCATCTCTTTCGGTTAAGATAGCATCTTTTAAGGTTGCTTGTCTATATTCGATTGTCACAGACTATCACCTCCAGTTCACTTTGCCCGATACTACTTCAAAATGATATTTCACAATTCCCAAATCAAGCTTTGTGTATAATCCCTTCCCGCAAGTTATTTTTATACTATTATCAGGCAATAGTTCAAAATAAAATTTCTGCCGGTTCATTGCTGTCGGTGCAAGAAGTGCTGCTTCCATCCCGGACAAAAACCATTCCGGCATATCTTTTTTATAGTTACAAACCTCACTTAACCTTTTACTTTTATGGGCTGCTCCAGCTGTTTTACCATAACCGAGAGAAATCAGGCATACCAGTTTTTCTCCTTTGTCAATTTGTGCTTTACTCTTTCCGTGTGTCATAGCAACCCAACAGGTATTAAGTCCAAGCTCCTGTGCTTTCAAAACAATCTGTTCACCGTAATATCCAAGAGATTCATCTGATTTTGATTTTTCCCCGACAAGTGCAATGTAATTATTCACACCATCAAATTTTCCGTAATGTGCCATCATTGAGTTAAAACATTTCGGCTCATCATAAATTATTTGAATATGCAGTCCCGCTTTTTGATTAATCTTAGCAATGAGAGCATTTAAAACTTCTCTCTTTTCTTTTTCAATTTTCTTATCCGTATATTGCCTTACACTGTGTCTTTCTTTCATAAGTTCAATTATTTCCATTATTGATTACCTCGCATAATAATCTTTCAATATTGTTCAAAAAAACACCCGCAGTAATTTTGCTGCGAGTACTCTCAATACTAAAGCTTCCTGATTAATCTTACAAGTTCCGTTTTCTCTGTAATTTCTGACAAACAATCAGACTTGTTAAAATAGCTTGCTGCAATCATATAAAGTGCATATTCAAATGCTGTTTGACTGTTAGTGAAATTCATTTTTACCATATCGTGTTCTCCTTTTCATTAAGAAGCGGTTCAATAGTTGTTATAAAATCACTATACCAGTTTTTTTATCATAAGATATAAACCAATAGTCTAGTTTTTGAATCCTGTGTAACTTCTGCCATGCTGTCAAACATGAATAATGCTGACATAAAATATCTTCTCATCCCCCAGACGAATACACAAATGCTTTTCATAAATTCTTCGCCATGAT
>OKVP01000407.1_pt1 | contig 18570 bp, 18 predicted proteins | sample 1604821 | NCBI WGS metagenome assembly OKVP01 (sample SAMN01760946, study PRJEB22395) | human gut metagenome | reverse complement strand
CTTGCGGAAAAGATGCAGACGATTTTGGCAAGAGGACTTGCGAATACCAGAATGAGGGATTTTTATGATGTATATGAGATTATGAATTCAAAGGCTGATCAGATAAGCTTTGATGTTTTGAAAAAGGCATTTGTGGCTACTTGCATGAAGCGTGAAACTTCTTTTGGTGAGGAGGAAGTGAGAGAAACCTTAGACAAGATTAAAGATGATTCTGGACTCGAAGAAATGTGGAATCGTTTTAAGCGTGTAAACTATTTTGTTGATGATCTTTCGTGGGGAGAAGTACCGGAAACAATAGTAGATAATATTGAAAAAATTTTTTTTTTAGCGACCAGGTTTCTTGAATCAGTGATGAAAAGGGAATAAAAACAAAAGACAGGAACAAGTTTTGAAGAAATATCCTCTAAGAGATAGTGAAATACCTATTCCGGAAAATTGGAAATCAGAGTTCCGGTACTCGGAAATCGCCTCTTTTGTGCTTGAGGACTTATCCATTTCTGCTGGAATATTGGTCAAGACCTTGCCGCATCTGCGGTGCGTAGCAGTCTTTACCAATGTCTCAACAGAAATTATGATTCGGTATGCACAAAAAGCGGATATAAAAAGTGATTTCCATATTACCGGACAGCTGATGTAAAACCATCCGGAATATTCACTATTATTGAAAAATGCACTGACAGTAGATTTTTAGGTGCTTTGGGAGAGAAAATAGTAAATGTTCTGAAAGTCAATTTGATGTTGGACAGTATCCTGTAACTAGCACTCTCAAAAGATGAGCAAAAGATTTCAAACTTCTGCTCATCTTTATACAATCTTAATTTCAAAACAAACTTACTTACGCTCATTTAATACAAATAAAGATAGAATAAAGGCAATATAAAAAAGAAATTAAGATTATGGGGATATAGTTATGCAACAGACAAACAGATCAAGACATCGACATATAACATCATTTCAAGTGATTAGTTTAGGGTTTTTATCCGTGATTCTCTTAGGCAGTCTGCTTTTGATGTTGCCGATTGCTACAAAAAGCGGTCGGTGTACCTCCTTTTTGGATGCTTTGTTTACCGCAACTTCTTCGGTTTGTGTGACGGGACTGGTTGTTAATGATACGGCAACCTACTGGTCTTTATTTGGCCAAGGAGTTATTTTACTGCTGATTCAAATCGGAGGTATGGGAATTATTACGATTGCTATTGCGATTGCTGTTGTTTCCGGACGCAAAATCGGGTTGATGCAACGAAGTACCATGCAAGAGGCAATTTCGGCTCCAACGGTGGGTGGTATTGTGCGGAGAACGCAATTTATTATTCGGACTACTATTCTTATCGAAATCATTGGTGCGGTTCTTTTAGCCCCTGTTTTTTGCAGAGACTTTGGGTTTTGGAAAGGAATATGGTATTCACTGTTCCATTCTATTTCTGCTTTTTGCAATGCAGGATTTGATCTATTCGGTATAAGAAGCCATTTTTCCTCGTTGACCTCTTATTCTGTACAGCCGATTGTAAATCTTGTAATTATGATGCTGATTATTGCAGGAGGTATTGGATTCCTTACCTGGGAGGATATAAAGAATCATAAATGGCATTTTAAAAAATACCGGATGCAAAGCAAGGTGATTTTTATGGTAACAGGAATATTGATATTCTTACCGGCTCTTTACTTTTTTTATTTTGAGTTTTCAAATGTGCCTCTTACAGAAAGAGTATGGGTTTCTTTGTTTCAATCCGTTACGCCGAGAACTGCAGGATTTAATACGGCAGATTTGACTTTATTCAGTGAAGTTGGGCAAATGCTTATCATTATGCTGATGCTCATCGGTGGCTCGCCCGGTTCCACTGCAGGTGGTATGAAAACGACAACTCTTGCAGTTCTCGTTTCATCGGCATTATCTGTATTTAGAAAAAAGGAACACACTCATTTTTTTGGCAGACAAATTCCGGATGGCACTATCAGAAATGCAGCTACGATTTTTTTGATGTATATCGTTTTATTCCTTGTCGGAGGAATGGTAATTAGCAGAACAGAAGATATTCCACTTATGACCGCTTTGTTTGAGACGGCGTCGGCAATCGGGACGGTAGGGTTATCGTTGGGAATAACTCCTGACCTGGGGCTTGTTTCCCATATAATCTTGATTTGTCTGATGTTTTTGGGCAGAGTGGGAGGATTGACCTTGATTTTTGCTACCATTTCTGAAAAAAAGCCTAACGGTTCAAAATATCCTCAGGAAAAAATTACAGTAGGTTAAGGAGAATAAAAAAATGAAATCAATATTACTTATCGGTCTGGGAAGATTCGGACGGCACATTGCTATAAAATTAGATGAATTGCATCATCAGGTGATGGCGGTAGATAAAGAAGATACTCGAGTTGATGCTGTACTTCCCTTTGTAACTAACGCTCAGATTGGGGATGCGACTAATGAGGATTTTTTAAGTTCGCTTGGTGTTGGAAATTTTGATGTTTGTATTGTGGCTATCGGAGATAACTTTCAGAATTCATTGGAAGTAACGTCCCTTTTGAAGGAACTCGGTGCAAGAATGGTGGTGTCTCGTGCCGCTCGTGATGTTCATGCAAAATTTCTTTTACGAAACGGCGCAGATGAAATTGTTTATCCCGAAAGGCAGCTTGCCGATTGGGTTGCGATCCGTTATAGTGCTGATCATATTTTCGATTACATAGAACTAGATGAAGATCATGCAATCTTTGAAATATCTATACCGGAAGAATGGATAGGAAAAACAATCGGTCAGTTGGATATACGAAAAAAATATAACATCAATATTATGGCACTGAAAACAAATGATATTATGAATTTGAAAATAAGTTCCGATACGCAGTTGTTAAAGGACAATACCATGCTTGTTCTTGGGGAGACGAAACATATTCAAAAATGTTTTCATATTTAATTTTTGAAAGAAGTTGGTGATATGAAAGACTTTGCTTTACTTATAGTGGTGTTGGTAGTATTTATTTATGGTTATTTTCTTATGGAAAAGCTGGATAGATTTCTCGAGGAAAATCAATCCCAAAAACTTATTTCAGGTTCTAAGCTCAGGATTGGATTTGAAACACCTGTAATCATAGATTCTATTGCAGATCTATTAGAACAATTTCCAAGCGAATACCCAAACTATGAGCTGAATCTGTTCTACGGTTCTGTAAGTGAAATAATAAATGGGCTGGAAAATAATAAACTTGATTTTGGCTTTATCATAGAAAATTCCAACGATATTTTGAAAGATGAGTGTTGTTCCTTATCCTTTCAAATAAAGCAAAGTGTCATTACTCCAGGCTCTATAGACATTGCGGTACATCCCATCAACACGATTGAGAAACCAGCGAGAGTGATATGGCAAAATGACATTAATTGTATGAAGGGTCTATTTGTCGAAAAATTGCGTGATTTTTCGTAGCGTTTTCTGCTTTCGGCTACACGCCCGAATGGAAAAAAAGAAGAAAAGGTGGTATAATCTTTATGCGATTTTAATGTCAGTGCTAGAATGCTTTTCTGGAATTTACGCATTATTCTATATAATGTTTTTGTACAAGGAGATGACCGTATGAGTGAAAGCAGACACAATCCGGATCAGTTATTAAAGGAAATCCAAGCTGATGAAGAAAAACGTAATAAAGGACATTTGAAAATCTTTTTCGGATACGCAGCTGGTGGGGGTAAAACCTACGCCATGTTAGAAGCGGCTCATATGGAAAAACAGCAGGGAATTGACGTGGTAGCCGGTTATATAGAACCTCATGCACGCCCCAAGACAGCAGCTCTTTTGAATGGCTTAGAAGTTCTTCCTACAAGAGAAGTTTTTTATAATGGTATGATACTGGACGAATTCGACATTGGCATGGCGTTGAAAAGAAAACCACAGCTTATCCTTGTAGATGAACTTGCGCATACGAATGCCGAAGGATGCCGTCATGCAAAACGGTATCAGGACATTAAGGAACTTTTGAATGCAGGGATTGATGTCTATACGACTGTCAATGTTCAGCATATTGAAAGCCTTTGTGATACAGTTGCATCCATTACGGAAATTGTTGTACGGGAACGCATCCCGGATTCTATTTTTGATAATGCAGATCAGGTTGAATTAATAGATATTGAACCACAGGATTTGATCAACCGTTTGAATACAGGAAATGTATACAGACAGACACAGGAAAAACAGGCAGTAGAAAATTTTTTTACAATAGAAAATTTGACAGCTCTCCGGGAGATTTCACTGCGGCGATGTGCGGACCGGGTGAATATCCTCACAGAAAATACCCGCATAAAAAATCATGGAGATTATCACACAGGCGAACATATTCTTGTATGTCTATCTTCTTCTCCATCCAATGCGAAAATTATCCGTACCGCCGCAAAAATGGCTTCTGCTTTTAAAGGGGAGTTTACGGCTCTATTTGTAGAAACCCCGGATTTTTCGGTGATGAGCGAGGAAAATGTAAAACGCCTGCGTTCAAATATTTGTCTTGCTGAGCAGCTTGGGGCAAAAATAGAAACAGTTTACGGAGAAGATGTTCCGTTTCAGATTGCGGAATTTACTCGTTTGTCCGGTGTGTCAAAGATTGTGATCGGACGTAGTTCTGCTACAAAACGGCATTTGCTCAGCAAACCGACCCTGACAGAAAAATTGATTGATTATGCCCCTAACCTGGATGTGCATATTATTCCGGATGCGGTTTCTAATGCGGCAGTGTATCAGTTAAGAGGGGGCAGGAAAAAGACTCATATCGTATTCTCTGTCACTGATACATTAAAATCTACTGCGATTCTGATTTTATCCAGTTTAGTCGGAATGATTTTCCAGAAATTTGGATTTGACGAAGCAAATATCATTACTGTTTTTGTTTTAGGTGTTCTTGTCACCGCTGTCATCACGAAACATCAGATATACAGCCTAATTTCCTCGATTGTAAGTGTTTTGGTCTTTAATTTCCTGTTTACGGAACCTCAATTTACCTTGCAGGCGTATGATCAGGGTTATCCTGTTACCTTTATTATCATGTTGTTGGCGGCATTTTTAACCAGTTCTCTTGCTATACGGATTAAAAATCAAGCAAAACAGGCGGCACAATCTGCTTACCGTACCAAAGTGTTATTTGATACAAACCAGCTATTGCAACAGGCAAAAGATAAAAATGAAATTGTATCTGCAACTTCAAATCAGCTCATTAAACTCTTGAGAAAAGATATCGTTTTTTATTTAGCTGATGGAGAAGTGTTGGATACGCCGCATATTTTTTCTGTAACTGAAGAAAATTTGGAATCGTGTATTTCCGAAAATGAAAAGGCCGTTGCCGGCTGGGTATTGAAAAACAATAAACGTGCCGGAGCTACAACAGGAACGCTTTCCAATGCAAAATGCCTGTACCTTGCTGTTCACAGTAGCAGTATGGTATATGGAGTTATTGGAATCGTGATGGGGGAAATACCTCTTGATCCATTTGAAAACAGTATTCTACTATCCATTCTCGGAGAATGTGCCCTGGCTTTGGAAAATGAGAAAAATGCCCGTGAGAAACAGGAGGCGGCTATCCTTGCAAAAAATGAACAGTTGCGAGCGAACCTGCTGCGTGCTATTTCACATGATTTGAGGACACCGCTGACATCCATTTCCGGTAATGCCAGCAATCTTTTGTCCAACGGCGATTCCTTTGATAATGATACAAAAAAGCAGCTGTACATGGATATTTATGATGATTCCATGTGGCTGATTAATCTTGTAGAAAACTTGCTGGCTGTAACCCGGATTGAAGAAGGACGGTTGAATCTCCGTATAACGGAAGATTTGATGGATGACGTGATCACAGAAGCGTTACATCATATTAACCGAAAGAGTGAAGAACATCATATTTCCGTTGAAAGCAAAGAAGAATTTCTTCTTGCAAAAATGGATGCAAAGCTTATTGTTCAGGTAATCATCAATATTGTTGATAATGCTATCAAATATACACCTAAAAACTCTCATATTGTTATTCGGACAGAAAAGCGGGGAAAACAAGCAATCGTATCTATATCGGATGACGGAAACGGAATTGCTGACGAAATAAAGCCACGGATATTCGACATGTTCTATAGCGGTGCAAATCAAATTGCAGACAGCCGCCGAAGTTTAGGACTCGGATTATCTTTGTGCAAGTCCATTATTAACGCCCACGGCGGAGAACTTACTGTTTCAGATAATCTGCCGCACGGAACAGTATTTACATTTACATTACCGGCAGGGGAGGTCAAAGTATATGAATAAGTCACTAATATTAGTTGTAGAAGATGACACATCTGTCAGAAATTTAATTACAACAACCTTAAAAACGCACGAATACCGATATCTGACGGCACCCGATGGTCAATCGGCAATTTTAGAAACATCTTCACACAATCCTGACATTGTTTTACTTGATTTAGGACTTCCTGATATAGATGGTGTTGAGATTATTAAAAAAATCCGTACTTGGTCAAACATGCCAATTATCGTAATCAGTGCTCGCAGTGAAGATACCGATAAAATTGATGCGTTGGATGCAGGTGCAGATGATTATTTAACAAAGCCATTTTCTGTTGAGGAACTGCTTGCCAGACTACGAGTCACGCAAAGAAGGTTATCGATGATGCAAAAAGTATCCCCTGCCGAAGCGGTTGTTTTTGTAAACGGAAAACTTCGTGTAGATTATGCTGCAGGTTGTGCTTATTTGAATGAAGAAGAGTTGCATTTAACACCTATTGAATATAAGTTGCTTTGCCTGTTGACAAGAAATATAGGAAAAGTTCTGACCCATACTTTCCTTACGCAAAGCATTTGGGGAAGTAGTTGGGATAATGATATTGCCTCACTTCGTGTGTTTATGGCAACACTTCGTAAAAAAATCGAGAAAGAACCGAACTCTCCACAATATATCCAAACACACATTGGCGTGGGGTATCGGATGCTGAAAGTTGATTGAACTTCACAACACCATACTATGTAAAGAACGGTGTTGTGGATATGAAGACAACAACTCTCGTTAAGTACAATGGAACATGGTATTATGTCAAGAATAGTGTGATGGATAAATCCAGAACTCTTTGTAAATACAACAATGTATGGTACTTTGTAAACAATGGCAAGCTTGACAAATCAAAGACACTTGTAAAGTATGGTAGTTCATGGTACTACGTGAACAATGGTAAGGTTGACAAGACCAGAACCCTCTGCAAATACGGCAGCACATGGTATTTCGTAGAAAATGGCAAGTGGAACAATAAAGCCACAACCCTCTGTAAGTACAGTAATAAGTGGTACTATGTGAAGAACGGCAAGATGGATAGTACATACACCGGCTATGTTAATTACAATGGTTCAAAATACTATGTAGTTAAGGGTGTAATGCAGAAGAAGGTAAAGTAAGACACGACAATAGGGAATTAAGTAAAATAAGGGGAGGGTATGTGATAAAACACATACTCTCCTTTGTTTTAATTTTGGGAAGGTGAAGCTTGACAGTTATCTGATCCTCTTTGTTACTCCTGCTGGGAATACCACAGTCTGCAAAGTATTACATTAGAAAATGTATTGCAAAACGCAACACATAGTGGTACACTATGAGCGAGGAGGTGTATATTATGGCAGCAAAAACAGCAAATGTTACAGCACGTATTCAACCAAATATAAAAGAACAGGCAGAAGCAATTCTGGAAAGGCTTGGCATTCCGGTATCCGTATTTATTGATATGACTTACAGACAGGTTATTATGCGAGACGGAGTTCCGTTCTCGGTGGATATTCCTGATAAACTTACTACAAGAGATACGTTGACCAAGGAAAAATTCAATGCAATAATGCAGGAAGGTCTGACGCAGGCTAAGGAAGAAGATACGGTATCTATTGATGAGGCATTTGCCCAACTGAAAATGGAGATATAATGTATGGGTAATGATGAATACGAAGTAAAAGTGACCAGGCAGGCATTGGAACAAATGCGTTCAATCGTGCATTATATTTCACACGATCTCGTGGCTCCCGGTGCAGCGGATCATTTATTAAGTGATTTGAAAGAAGCTATAATGAAATTGGCTTTTTTACCTAAAAGCCATTCACTTATTGAAGAAGAACCATGGAGAAGTGAAGGTGTTCGGAAGATAATAGTTAAGAATTTTTTTATTTACTATTGGGTAGATGATAAAAATAGTCGGGTTCAGATTATAGCGGTGATTTATAGCAGGAGAGATCAGATAAAACAACTCGCGGAAGTAGATATACAGTAAACATATTTGCACAAATATAGTTAAGGAGACTTCATTCGATGATGGATAAAGTCTCTTTTTTATGGAGATGAGAGTCTTTTGGTGTCAGGTATTAAACGAAAAAAACTGTCAAAAGGTGTACCTTTTGACAGTTCATCAAACACATGCTCATTATATACTAAATAGCACACTAATTCAAGGACACATGTATTAAAAACTTGTGCAAAAGTGCCAATCAATTTCCTCGAAAAACAGGGTGTCAAAAGGTGTACTTTTTGACAGTAAAAAAATAATAAACCAGGGAGGAAATCGTAATGAGAAAAAAGGGTTTGGCGATAGCCATGGCGGTTACGTTGGGACTGAGCGCGGCAGCACCAACATTTGCAGTTAATGCCACAGAACTTCCGCAGGACAATGTGGGCGTTGTTCAGGAAACTACAGAGGACACTGAGCAGGAGGATACACAGGGAAGCACCGAGACTACAGAGTCTGAGGAGGCAGGAGAAGATGTAAGATATGCCTGTATATGAAGAAACACAGGAAGACACAGAAGCTCCGGTTTATGAAGATATCCAGCAGGATGTGGAAAAGCAGCAGGAGAGTAAAAATACTATAGAGGCTCAGTCAGATGAGCAGGCGGAGAATATGGTGGAATTGAATGAAGCCAATTTCCCTGATGCGAATTTCAGACAGTATCTTGAGGAAACATTTGATGCGGATGGTGATGGCTGGATTGACGCAGATGGCGTTGAGGGAATAGACGTGACTACTTATGGTGGTGCACCTGACGATGAGAAAGTACGATCATTACAGGGAATAGAAAAATTTTCAAATCTAAGAATTTTGAGCTGTATCGACAATAATATAGATTCTTTGGACGTAAGCAAAAATACGGCGCTGACAGAGTTGGGGTGTGATGGTAACAACATAAGCACATTGGACGTAAGTAACAATACCGCTCTGACAAAGTTGTCTTGTAGACAGAACAATCTAAGTACACTGGATGTGAGTAAAAATACTGCGTTGACAGAGCTAGATTGTTATATTAACAACATAAGTACACTGGACGTAAGTAACAACACTGCGTTGATAGAGTTGACGTGTGCCGATAACAATTTAAGTACGTTGGACGTAAGTAACAACACCTTGCTGACAGAGTTGCACTGTAGCGAGAACAAGCTAAGTACACTGGATGTAAGTAACAACACCGCGTTGACAAAGTTGTACTGTTACGAGAATGATCTAAGTACATTGAAGCTAGGTGAAAACACTGCGTTGACACAGTTATGGTGTCAGTATAACAAGCTAAGTACACTGGACGTGAGTAAAAATACTGCACTAACAGACTTGGATTGTTACGAGAACAAGATAAGTACATTGGACGTAAGTAACAACACCGCGTTAACAGAGTTATGGTGTCAGTATAACGACCTAAGTATGCTGAAGATGGGTGAAAACACCGTGTTGACAAAGTTGGGTTGTAACGAGAACAAGCTAAGTACACTGGACGTGAGTAACTGTACTGCGCTGACAGAGTTGTACTGTTACGAGAACAATCTAGTCACACTGGACGTAAGTAATAATATCGCGCTGACAAAGTTTGAGTGTTACAATAACAAGCTAAGTACGCTTATATTAGGTGAAAACACTGCGTTGACATATTTGCCATGTTACAATAATAACTTAAGTACACTGGACGTAAGTAAAAACACCGCGTTGACCGCGTTGGATTGTTACGAGAACAAGCTAAGTACACTGAAACTAGGTGACAACACCGTATTGACAGCGTTGGATTGTGGCAATAACAACCTAAGTACACTGGACGTAAGTAAAAACACCGCATTGACAGCGTTGAATTGTCAGTTTAACAACCTAAGTGCACTGGACTTAAGTAACAACACTGCGTTGACATGGTTGAATTGTTACTATAACAAACTGAACACACTGGATGTAAGTGAAAACACTGTGCTGACAGAATTGATTTGTGAATGGAATAATCTGAGTACACTGGATGTAAGTAATAACATTGCACTGACAAAGCTGAAGTGTGACACTAACAACCTAAGTGCACTGGATGTAAGTAAAAACATTGCGCTGACAGAGTTGACTTGTGACAGAAACAGTTTAAGTGCACTGGACGTAAGTAACAACACTGCGTTGACAGAGTTGTGGTGTGGCGAAAACGACCTACGTATGCTAGACGTGAGTAAAAATACTGCGCTGACAGAGTTGTATTGCTCTAACAATAAGTTAAGAACTCTTGATTTGAGAAACAACAAGAAATTAGAATATGTGGATTGTAGGAATAATTACATTAGCAATGTAGATTTCTCATATCTTGAGACGATTATAGAACTTGAAACGGATCCACAGTATCCGATTGAAGATTTGGAAGCGAAAGATGGCAAATACTATTATACTAAGTATGGTGATGTGGATACCAGTGTAACTAAACTTTTTAAGTGGAACAACACCTGGTATTATGTAAAAAATGGCGTTGTAGATTTCAAGACAACAACTCTCGTTAAGTACAATGGAACATGGTATTATGTCAAGAATAGTGTGATGGATAAATCCAGAACTCTTTGTAAATACAACAATGTATGGTACTTTGTAAACAATGGCAAGCTTGACAAATCAAAGACACTTGTAAAGTATGGTAGTTCATGGTACTACGTGAACAATGGTAAGGTTGACAAGACCAGAACCCTCTGCAAATACGGCAGCACATGGTATTTCGTAGAAAATGGCAAGTGGAACAATAAAGCCACAACCCTCTGTAAGTACAGTAATAAGTGGTACTATGTGAAGAACGGCAAGATGGATAGTACATACACCGGCTATGTTAATTACAATGGTTCAAAATACTATGTAGTTAAGGGTGTAATGCAGAAGAAAGTAAAGTAATATAGAATAAAACAAGATAATACGTTAGTAAACTAAAACCTCAAAAAGAGACTTCATAAGGGGAGCATGCGGATTGCCGCATGCTCCCCATTTGCTATGACGCCGACTAATACAAAGTTTGCAATTTAATGTTATATTTTCTACTGTAATACTACATTCGTTGTGTTATGATAATATTGTAGTTCTGCAGTACATATGCATTTGGAGACATTTGCGTATGTGGAGCTGATGATAGAGATGGATGAATATAGGTTGAAGGAAAAATAAGGAAAATATTTTTTTTCATAATATGTAAATATTTAGCGAAAAGGGAGTGGGAGAATGGCAAAAGATTTAACTACGTCTCAAATTGATAGACAAAATATTTTGAATAATGATTTAGCAGTTAATGAAATTCAAAATCAGACAGGCATTCAAGGTATTATATTTGAGGGACGATTAAGATTTACAAAATCAATGGTGGCCACATATTTTGATGTTGATGTAAGAACGATCGAGAGATATGTTAGCGACAATTCCGACGAAATTGCTTCAAATGGATAGGAAATTCTAAAGGGTAAAAAACTCAAAGAATTCATAGATTGTGTATTAACGCAGGATGTTCCCGACATAAATGTCGGGAACATTAGCAATAGAACGCCACAAATAGCAGTATTCGATTTTAAAGCCTTTTTAAATATGGCAATGTTATTGGCAGAAAGTGAAAATGCAAGAATTCTTCGACAAATAATGTTAGACATTGTCATTGATTTTGTGAATCAAAGAACCGGTGGCTCTACAAAGTACATCAACCAAAGAGATCAAGCTTTTATAAGTGCTTTTCTTCAAGAGGAGAATTACCGTAGAGAATTTACTGATGCATTAAGAGACTATGTTGATATGGGAAATAGTAAATATGCGATATATACGGATAAAATATATCAGAGTATATTTAAGGAAAAGGCACAAGAATATAAGCAGATTCTTAATTTGTCCCAAAAAGATAATGCAAGGGATACTATGTACTCAGAGGTTTTAGATTTGATTGCATCCTATGAATGTGGATTGGCTGCAATGATAAAGGAACAATCGGAACAATTGAGAAGGAAACTTAATAACTGGGAATTGTCTGATCTTTTTACAGTATTTGAAACGTTGCCATTATGGAAACCATTAATAGTTAGAGCGAGAACGAAAATGGCTAGTCGAGATATGGCGCTAAGAGATGCTTTTCATTATCAATTGAAGGAGTATATCAAACCACTAGATGCGGAAGAATATGAAAAATTCTTGGGGGCAGCTGGTGATGAGCTTGAAAAGTTGATGCAGGAGAATGGTGATGTGTTAAAAAGATTAAAGGAGCGTAGCTAATGGCAGAAATCAATTATCTTACTATTGAAGAAGCCAAGGCTATTCATCAAGCTACCATAGAAAATAGTGGTGGTGGAGACTATGGCGAACTCGATACGGGAAAGTTAGAAAGCGTTTTGTTTCATATACAGAATGATGATTATTATCCAACATTTTTAGATAAGCTAGAGCATCTGTTTTTCTGTGCATGTAAGTTTCATTGTTTTGCAGATGGTAATAAAAGAATAGCAATCACTCTTACAGCAATGTTTTTATTGAAAAATGGTTATATGGCAGTCGCAAATATATACTTTAGGGAGATGGAAAATATAAGCTATCATGTTGCCGCTGGACATATTGATGAGGAATTACTGCGAAGAATATTAGGTGCTATTTTAAATTATACATATGATACAGATGAAGAATTAAAATTGGACATATTTAATGCGATATCTGTAGTAGATGAATTCTATTAACCTTGTTTTAACCTGGTCAATATGCTCTAAAATAAAAAAAGATTCATGACACAGTTAACTGTTGGAGCAAATTTCCATATAGCTTTGAATATCAGGGTTATTTTGCAATGGGAAATTAAAGATTAGCTTATAATGGTAACAGTGAAAAAGCCAGAATGCTGACAGTTCATCAAACACATGCTCATTATATACTAAACAGCACAATAACTCAAGGACACATGTATTAAAAACTTGTGCAAAAGTGCCAATCAATTTCCTCAAAAAACAGGGTGTCAAAATACATTGATTAAGCATCATATTCAGGTATAATTATAGAAGGAAGTGATCGTTCCAAGTATATATTGCAAGATATTCAGGAGGAAGACTATGTGGACAGTGACAAGGATAGATGAGGCAGATTATGGCTGTGAGGAACGTATGCCCGGTGAACCGCTGCTTGTACTGATAACTATCGAATGTGATGATGGCAGAGTGTGCCGCTTTGAGTGTGCAGACAACTGGCTCCTAAAACAGGGAATTGATGTGGGGGACGAGTGGCCTCACGACATAGAAAAGGCGGAGGCTGACAGCGAACATATAGATAAGATGACTGAGTGGATGAACAGATATTATGAGGCTGTTCAGGAAATGGAGGAGATATTTGAGGAGGAGTGACGGCGTGAATGATTGCGTTGAAGTGTGAATATAATAGTAAATTTTAACAGAAAAACAGGCAGGATAATGATAGATTGCCTGTTTTTTTGACGTTATAGGCTCAGTATATAACCTGTTAAAGTTAAAAAGTTATTGACGGGTGATATAAAAGTGCTTATAATGCAACAATATGTTAAACATATCAAAATAGTAGGCAATAAAAACGCGAAGAATGTCAGCCATTTGCACCCGGAAAACGGGCGGCATCAATTGGCTGATCTATTATAGAAGAGGTGAGGAAACATGGGAATCATTCAGTTGGAAAATGTTTCAAAAACATTTCAGACAGATGGTGGTGTCATAGAAGCACTTAAGAATGTGACTCTTGACATAGAAGCCGGAGATATATACGGCATTATAGGAATGTCGGGAGCAGGTAAGAGTACACTGGTAAGATGTATCAACCATATTGAAGTTCCGACAGAAGGAAAGGTAATAGTTCAGGATAAGGACTTAAGCAAGCTGACACAGAAGGAGCTTAGAAAGCAGAGAGAGCATATCGGAATGATATTCCAGCATTTCAACCTTCTCATGCAGAAGTCAGTACTTGATAATGTATGCTTTCCGTTATTTATCCAGGGAAAATCAAAATCCGAGGCGAAGAAAAAAGCATATGAGCTTTTAGATATAGTAGGACTTAAGGACAGGGCGAAGGCATATCCATCACAGCTTTCAGGTGGCCAGAAGCAGAGAGTAGCCATAGCAAGGGCACTGGCATCGGATCCACAGATACTGTTATGTGATGAGGCCACAAGTGCACTTGATCCTCAGACCACATCATCGATCCTTGAACTGCTTAAGGATATTAATAATAGATTTGGAATAACAATAGTGGTGATAACTCATCAGATGGCGGTGGTCCGTGAAATCTGTAACAGAGTTGCCATCATGAAAGACGGACAGGTAGTAGAGTCAGGAAATACAATAGATATATTCAATCATCCTAAGTCAGAGGTGGCAAGGGAGCTGTTCAGCAAGGATGACGGTTCTGACTCCCAGGCACAGCCGGCAGTGGCGGACCGCATACAGAACGGCACAAGAGTCCGTATAGTTTACAGCGAAAATTCAGCATTTGAACCTGTAATTGCCAATATGATACTGACCTTCAGGGAACCGGTAAATATCTTAAAGGCTTCCACCAAGAATGTGGGCGGCGTTGCCAAGGGCGAGATGATACTGGAGTTCTCAAAGGGCTCAGAGCATATAGAGGAAATGAAGGCATACATGAAGGACAAGGGACTTGAACTTGAAGAAATAAGTGATACAGAAGCGGGAGGTGGTAGTCATGTGGACTGAACAGGTCAGAGAGATGATATTAAACGGAATACTTGAAACCTTATATATGACAGTGGTCTCAACAGTATGCGGATATATATTCGGACTGCCTATGGGTGTACTGCTGTGTGTCAGTGACAAGGATGGACTCAAGCCAAATGCAGTGCTTTACAAGATCCTGGATATAATTGCCAATATCGTGAGAAGTATCCCATTCCTGATCCTGCTTATCCTGCTCATACCATTTACAAGATTTATCCTTGGTAAGAGCTACGGATCAACAGCAACAATAGTTCCGCTTACTGTAGCGGCTATTCCTTTTATAGCAAGAATGGTGGAGTCATCACTTAAGGAGGTTGACAGCGGAGTTATTGAAGCTGCAACAGCCATGGGAGCCGGAAATATGAGGATCATATTCAAGGTGCTTCTTGTTGAAGCAAGAACATCACTGATCACCGGGGCTACTATTGCAATAGGTACGATCCTCGGATACTCAGCTATGGCAGGAGCTGTAGGTGGAGGAGGTCTTGGAGATATCGCCGTCAGATACGGATATTACAGATACCAGACAGACATTATGATAGTTACAGTCATACTTCTGATAGTTATAGTACAGATATTCCAGTCGGTAGGAATGTTGATCGCAAATAAGTTAGACAGAAGAAGATAAGGTGATACAGAATATTTTGATGGATGCCATTCATACAGCGGACATCTGAATATAAAAATTATAAATGACCACAAATAATATCACACACACGGTGGTCATTTAAAAGAAATTTAAGAGGAAGAAAGAGAGGTATTAACAATGAAGAAGACATTAAGAAAGTTATTTGCAGCAGCACTTGTAGGAGCATTATCAGTGAGCATGCTTGCAGGCTGCGGTTCATCAAATGGTGACAGCAAGAAGGATTCAGCAGAGAACAAGACTATCAAGGTAGCAGCTTCTGCAACACCACACGCAGAAATTCTTGAGTACGCTAAGACCGCTCTCAAGGAGAAGGGATATGATCTTGAGGTTACAATATTTGATGACTATGTAAAGCCAAATGAGGTTGTTGAAAGCGGAGAGTTTGACGCAAACTACTTTCAGCATGAGCCATACCTTAACAGCTTTAATGAGGAAAAGGGAACACACCTTGTGATTGCAGGCAAGATCCATTATGAGCCATTCGGTATATATCCGGGCACAAAGAAGAGCCTTGATGATATAGCAGATGGTGATACGATCGCAGTTCCGAATGATACAACAAACGAGGCAAGAGCACTCCTTCTGTTACAGGACAACGGCATCATTAAGCTTAAGGATGGTGCAGGTATCAACGCTACTGTAAATGATATTGAAGAGAACCCACACAACATAGAGATCGTTGAGCTTGAAGCAGCGCAGGTTGCAAGAGTAGTTGATGAGACATCATTCGTAGTATTAAATGGTAACTACGCATTACAGGCAGGATTCTCAGTAAGCAAGGACGCACTTGCATACGAGACAAGTGATTCTGAGGCAGCAAAGACATATGTAAATGTTATCGCAGGTAAGGAAGGCAATGAGAACAACGAGGCAATAAAGGCTCTTGTAGATGTTCTTAAGTCAGATGACGTGAAGAAGTACATCAACGACACCTATGACGGAGCAGTTCTTCCTTACGAGGAGTAAGACAGAATATACAATCGGAAATGACTGCCAGTGATTTCAGTGATGCGTGTACATTATAGCATAGCAAGGTTAAGAAGATCGCAGAGGAAGTCTGGGGATAAAAGATCATTTGCAGACTTGACAAAAGAGTTAGATTAAACTAACATAACACATGTTATGATAGATGAAGAGAAAAAGACAGTAGAAAAAATAAAGAAAGCCGCTCTGGAAGAGTTTTACGAGAAGGGGTATGGAAAGGCAAGTCTCAGGACCATCTGCAGAAATGCCGGAGTTACCACCGGAGCCCTGTATTTTCATTACGAGAACAAGGAAGCACTTCTAAAGGCAATCCTTGAACCACTGATCGCCCGGTATGAAAGCCTCATGGCGGAGTACATGGGCATGGAGCTTGAAGCTCCTGAGAAGGGAGCCGACATTGATGTGCTTATGATGAGCTTCATCCTGGAACACAGGAAGGAAGCCATAATAATAATGGAAAAGGCACAGGGAAGCTGCTACGAGGGCTGGCACAAAAGGATTGAGGCAATGATGGGGCAGGCAGTGATGACCTTCTACAGAAGCCGGGTGATTGAGGAGCCGGATAAGGAGCTCATCAGGATACTGGCGAGAACAAGACTTGATGGCTGTCTGGAGATCCTGAAAGGAAATTATGACATGGAATATAGTTTGTATCTGACGAAGAAGCTTGGGGTGTATGCCACAGGCGGAACAGAAAAGTTAATAAAAGAGCTTAATGAGTTCCACGGTTAAAAGCTGTGGAACTCTTTTTTTGCAACATAACAAAACATATCAGATGTTATCCTCTGCAGATAAAAAGTTTTTAATATCTGCCAGATAAAGCAGTTATATCTGCATGACAAAGTTTTTTATATTCAGTGGAGGATATACAAAGATATGTGTAGTCGATGTTAGAAAAAATTATAAAATCATGAAGGTAAGAGAGGTTTGATGAAAATGGACAAGAAGACAAAGGTAAGTGTACAGGGAGTTCCGGAGACTATGCTCCAGACATTATATGCAAGGGCAAAGGAGTCACAGAAAAAGGATCATCATATCTATGATGAGAAAGCAGTAGATATAGTGGCAAGCCTTGACTATGATTTTTCCAAGGCAGATACAGACACTGCAATGAGCAGCGGAGTTGTTGCAAGGACCATAATCCTTGATAAGCTGGTAGGCGAGTTCTTAAATAAGAACAAGAACGCTATAGTGGTTAATATTGCCTGTGGCCTTGACACCAGATGTTATCGCATGAAGGGAAAATATAGCAGATGGTATAACATAGATCTGCCTGAGACCATGCATGTAAGAGAAATGTTCATGGACGAGGATATCATTGACAGAGTATGCCATGGACAGTGGAGCTTCGAGGTAGATGAAAAGGCAGCAGCCGAAATCATGCCTCAGGGCAGCAGTGTAGAGGAGAGAGTGAAGTGTCATCTGACAGATGGTAAGGCATGTGTGCTGGCTGCCAGAAACAATAACCCTCTGATGACCAGAAACAGCTTCGGAAAAGGCTATGGAGTATATCTGTCCTCCTTTAGTGTGAACAATGAAAATACGAAGCTGTTGTTAAATCTGATCCTGCAGGCTGGTGGAGAAGCCATTGACGGCAATTATCTGACAGATAATGCCAATTTGGAATGTGCTTACTATCCGGAAAGCAGAACGCTGATCGTGATCAACAATGCAGATTCTATGCAGGAGACAACGATCAAAACAGAGTATGGCGTGGAACATATTAAGCTGGATGCATATGATACGATAATCAAGAACATATAATATATAAAAGGGCGTGTGAAAAAACGAGAGTTTTTTCATGCGTCCTTTTGCTTATGGTTATGATAATAGTTATATTGCATAAAAAAGGGTATAGCTCCCCTTACCCCATAAGAATGCTATTATGAACTCCTATGCGGCAGCTGCAACTTTTTTCTGTTTGTTGTGATATTTATAAAGATTGTGTCCGATAGAAACGAGAAATACTTCAAGCA
>OKVP01000404.1_pt1 | contig 18637 bp, 14 predicted proteins | sample 1604821 | NCBI WGS metagenome assembly OKVP01 (sample SAMN01760946, study PRJEB22395) | human gut metagenome | reverse complement strand
AACCGGCTCACATGGCCATGGTAGCCGAACAGACCGACCACAATATCCATACGGTAGAGGCGACATTCGACATATGGCCCTGCAATCACCGCGACCATCTCTCGGTCTTCAGTGCCGTGCAGAGCACACGCCGTCAGAGCTATTATGGCTCGAATATGGACCCGGATGCTTATGGACGTACCGGCGATGTGGTAGTCACTGCAGGCTCGCAATGGACACATCCCTTCGAAAAACTGATTTTCATGCCCTCGGAGTTCATAGCCGGACTTGAATATTCCTACAACCGGCTGCATGATGTCACAATCGGCTACGACCACAACGTACTGCAGAACGTAAACATCTACAGCGGATATCTGCAGAATGAATGGCGCAACAAGCAGTGGGGATTTCTTGTTGGTGCTCGTGTCGACAAACATTCGCTTATCCACAATGCCATAATCTCACCTCGTGCCAATCTGCGCTTCAATCCCAGCAACAACTTCAATTTCCGCCTGTCGTATTCCACCGGTTTCCGTTCCCCACAGGCTTACGACGAAGACTTCCACGTGGCTATAGTCGGAGGCGAGCGAGTTGTAACGGTTCTCGCACCCGGTCTCAAACAGGAAAGTTCGCAGAGTGTCAGCGCCTCGGCCGACATCTATCACCGCTTCGGAAATGTCCAGACCAATCTGCTTGTCGAAGGTTTTTTCACCGATTTGAGAGATGTGTTCGCTTTGCGTCAGCTCGACGAACCCGATGCAGCAGGAAATGCCGTGCTTGAGCGATACAACGGTTCCGGAGCCCGTGTTATGGGCCTTAATGTGGAAGCCAAGGCATTCTTTTCGAGTCATTTCGATGTGCAGGGAGGCATTACCTGGCAGCGTAGCCGCTATAAAAAGCCGGAAGTATGGAGCGACAATCCCGATGTGCCGGCGGTGAAACGGATGTTCCGCACCCCTGATTTATACGGTTATTTTACCGCCAACTGGGAAATCACCCACAGACTGAAAGCTGCCATTACCGGCACCTATACGGGACAAATGCTTGTACAGCATCTGGCCGGCTCGGGCACGCCGACAGACGTGGCTGTAGAGACTCCCGATTTCTTCGATGCCTCGGTCAAGCTCACTTATTCCTTCAAGGTGCTTAACCGCGTATCTCTTGATGTATCGGCAGGAATCAGCAACATATTCAATTCCTATCAGAACGATTTCGACAAAGGAGTCGACCGCGACTCAGGATATATCTACGGTCCCTCTCTCCCCAGAAGTGCCAATGTAGGTATCTCGTTCTCTATCTGACACATAATGCAGCCTGCTGAAAAATTCCTCGGAACAGCCTGTTTTCGGGACTTTGTCGAAAAAATTAAAGAAGCTGCCACCAACGCAGGAGAATCAGTTGCTAATCATTTTGCTGACGTCAGCAAAATGATAGAGATAGGTATAGGAGGCCAGCGTAAGATAGATGTCATGCTGACTCGCTGTGCGCAACATGTTGCTGGACCGCGGCATTCGTCCGGAATCGTTGCCTCCTGCCGAGGACGTGAAGAAAGTTGAACGTCGGCTTAAATCGGAAGAGAAGAAAATTCTTCCCAAGAAAAAGAAATAAGGTATCCGTATAAACAACTGGGGCTTAGGTTATTTCGCTAACAAGGTCCTCCGCTTCAGCTTTGAAAAATCCCGTTTTACGATTCTTTCTCGCTGTCAACGAGTAGTGTTCTCCGAAAAAATTGAATCCTCGGAACAGCCTGTTTTCGCGGCTTTATCGAAAAAACGGGCCATGCTGCTTGCCGTTCACTGTATTTATTGTAAATTTGCAGATTATTAACGAACGATATCTCGATGAACGCTATAAAGACCTTCTGGAGCAAACATCCCATAATCAGCAATATAATCCTCATTTTTCTTGTAGGACTTATTCTGCTTTGGATTGTGCTCTTCTTCCTCGACATATGGACAATGCACGGCTCCACGGCCATAGTGCCCCAAATCAAACAGAAAACATATGCCGAAGCCGCCTCGACACTTCAGGCAAATGACCTTTCCATAGAGATTTCCGATTCAATCTACGACCGCAACCTCGCTCCCGGCACTGTTGTGGAATCATGGCCCAAGGCCGGCGCAGTAGTCAAAAAAGGCCGTCAGGTGTACGTGACTATCACGGCGTTTTCGCCCAAACAGGTCACAATCTCGATGCCTCTCACCGGCAATGTTTCATCGCGTCAGGCCATGTCCTATCTGCGTGGCATAGGCATTTCCGATATCCGCATAGAGACAGTGCCTTCGGAGTATGTCGACCTCGTAGTGGGTGCCCGCTACGGCGACACTCCACTATCGGTCGGCTCGGTCATTCCCGTCACCTCCACAGTCACACTCCAGATAGGATGTGAGGCTGAAGTGCCTGTTGATTCGCTCGGAGAAGAGATTTACGATGATGGGCCGACGTCATACATGATAACCGACGAAAGCGAGGAATAATGGCCGACGAAGAACTTCTTGAAGACGAAGGCTCTGCCGAGGGCAAAGTAGTGGAAATAGGCGGAGTCGAGTACTTCGAACATTTCCGTTTTGTCGCCGACAAGGGCCAGGAACTGCTGCGCGTCGACAAATTTCTTGTCGCGCGCCTTCAGAAATCGTCGCGCAACCGCGTGCAGCAGGCTGCCGAAGCCGGCTGCATCCTTGTCAACGGCAAAGCCGTAAAGAGCAACTACCGCGTAAAACCGCTCGATGTGGTTCAGGTCGTAATGGACCGTCCGCGTTACGAGCTTGAGATAATAGCCGAGGATATTCCTCTCGACATCGTGTACGAGGACGAGCATCTGCTCGTGGTCAACAAGCCTGCCGGGCTTGTGGTGCATCCCGGTCACGGCAACTATCACGGCACTCTTGTAAACGCGCTGGCATTTCATTTCCGCGACAATCCCGACTATGATGTCAACGACCCGAGATTGGGACTTGTGCACCGAATAGACAAGGACACCTCGGGACTGCTGGTTGTGGCCAAAACTCCCGATGCCAAGACCCATCTCGGCAAGCAGTTCTTTAACAAGACCACCAAGCGTGAGTATGTGGCCGTTGTGTGGGGACAGCCTCGTCCGGCTTCTGGGCGCATCGAGGGCAACATCGGACGCAGCCTGAAGGACCGGCTGCAGATGGCGGTGTTCCCCGAGGGCGATTACGGCAAGCATGCCGTGACCCATTACGACACAGTGGAGCCGCTCGGCTATGTAAGCGTGGTGAAGTGTGTGCTCGAAACGGGCCGCACCCATCAGATAAGGGTTCACATGAAGCACATCGGACATCCCCTTTTCAATGACGCGCGTTACGGCGGCGACCAGATACTTCGAGGCACTCCCGGAGGGAAGTACAAGCAGTTTGTGGCTAATTGCTTTGCCGTGTGTCCGCGACAGGCGCTCCATGCCCGTACATTGGGCTTTGTGCATCCCGAAACCGGAGAGGAAATGTTTTTTTCGGCACCCGTGCCACCCGACATGACAGAGCTCATCGAAAAGTGGCGAAACTACAATCAGGGCTCCGAGTGATTAAAATTTCGTAAAGAAATTGCAGTGCTTCATGATTTTCTAATGTAAAATTGTTATCTTTGAGGAATTTGGATATTTCCATATTTTATAGAAATACAGACATGAATAAGGAAGAACAACTTTTTAATGATATCTGTCCCTATCCCGACAGTATGTTCCATGAAAAAATGGAGCACCTTGTAAAGGAACCGGGTTTTGAACATGCCGTAAAATGGGTTCTGCCGCAGATCGATTTTCAGGAGTTCTGTAAAGAGCTGCTGCAGGTACAAGATAAAGAAACTTTCCAGCGAAAGATAATGTGGCCGTTCTTGGAGATGTTGGCCGCAAAAACCACTTCGGGCGTAACTATGGACGGTGTGGAGAATATAGATTGCTCAAAAGCCTATACTTTCATCGCCAATCATCGTGACATAGTGCTCGACACATCATTCCTTAACTTGTGCTTCCTGCGTGCGGGACTTCCCACCACTGAGGTTGCCATAGGAAGCAATCTGTTGATCTACGAGTGGATAAGCGACCTCGTGCGCCTCAACAAGAGCTTCATCGTAAAGCGCAATCTGCCGCGTGCAAAGGCTCTTGAGGCTGCAAGCGAGCTCTCGGCCTACATCCACTATGCCGTAAGCGACCGCCGTCAGTCGGTGTGGATTGCCGAGCGTGAGGGACGAAGCAAGGATTCAAGCGACCTTGCCCAGGACAGCTTGATAAAGATGCTCGGATTGGCCGGCGAACATGATTTCCACGACAATCTGATGGAAATAAATCTTATGCCCGTGTCGATTTCCTATGAGTATGACCCCAACGACTATCTGAAAGCTCGTGAGTTCCTGCTGAAACGCCGCAATCCCGATTTCAAGAAGTCGCAACGCGACGACCTCTTCAGCATGGAAACCGGACTGCTTCAGCCCAAGGGACGCGTACATTACACTGTAGGCAACACGTTGACCGATGAACTTAAGGAGTTGCCCAACGACCTCGACAAGACTTCGATAGCGCGTGATGTGTGTCAATTGATTGACTGCCAAATACATTCGGGTTTCAAGATATTCCCCATCAACTACATTGCCTACGACAAGCTGCACGACACCGATGAGTTTGCCTGTCACTACAATGCCGACGATGTGGTCGGTTTCGAGCGATATATCGACGAGCAGTTGGCAAAAGTGGAGGATGTTCCCGACCTGACTGCCGACGATATGGCCTATATGCAGAAGATGATGCTCACCATGTATGCCAATCCTTTGAAAAACAAGATGTCGGCAAGCCGTTATTGCCGAAAGTAGTTGAACCGGTAATTATAATGAAAACGATATGCGTCTGCCTATCTTAACAATGATAATCCTGATAGTTGTCAATGTTTTTGTCGACATCTATATATGGCGATGCATCGTGAATAAAGAGCGCAAGCGTTGGCCCGGTGTGGTCTATGCATGGAGCTCGTTGTTCTTCATCATCTTCATCATCGTCACCGTGGCGTTGCCTCGGCGAAGCGGCAGCGATGCAGTGTTGCTTGCCGTGATGTGGATGCTCTATACCTACCTGTCGGTCTATATCTCCAAATACGTTTTCTGTATAATAAGTTTCATCGGCCTTATTCCGCGGCTGTGGCGCGGAAAGCGTTGGAAGGCCATGAACATTATAGGATCGGTGGCCGCGATAGCTGTATTTGTGACTATGTGGTGGGGCGCGTTGATTAATCGCACCCGCTACCAGATAAAGGAGGTGGTGATTGAATTTGCCGACTTGCCCGACGCTTTCGACGGGTATCGCGTGCTTCAGTTCTCCGATTTCCATGTCGGTACTTATGGGTCCGACACGACTTTTGTCAGCGAAATAGTTGATGTAATTAACAATCAACGTGCCGACCTGGTGCTGTTTACCGGCGACATAGTGAACCGTCGCACCGATGAACTGTTGCCTCAGGTCAAGCCTCTGTCACGGCTCAAGGCTGCTGACGGAGTCTATTCGATTCTTGGCAACCATGACTACGGTGACTATAAGAAATGGCCGTCGGCCGAGATGAAGAGCGAAAACATGGACATGATGTACAGGCTGCAACGTGACATGGGATGGAATCTGATGAACAACCGGTCGGAGTACATAAGACGCGGAAATGATTCTATCGCGCTTATTGGGGTTGAAAACTGGGGCGACCCGCCTTTTACTGTGTATGGCGACCTCGACAAGGCTTATCCCATGCAGTCCGACAGTACATTCAAGATTCTGATGACCCACAATCCCGCCCATTGGAGTGAAAAGATAGCCGATAACGACACCGTCAACATCGCCCTGTCGCTGTCGGGTCACACTCATGCCATGCAATGCCAGATTGGTTCATGGTCACCCGCTGAGTGGCGATATGACAATTGGGGCGGATTATACGACGATTTATCTTCACGACATAAACTTTATGTAAACATCGGGCTCGGTACGGTGGCGTTGCCGGCACGTATCGGTGCGACTCCCGAAATAACTGTATTAACACTACGAAAGGCTCATTGATTATATCCATGACTAATGACTATTCCTCTATTATTGCACAAGAATTGAATATTCCGCGCAAGTCGGTCGCGGCAACTATAAAACTCCTTGACGACGGTGCAACAATACCGTTTATAAGCCGTTATCGCAAGGAGGCCACCGGAGCCCTTGACGAAGTCGGGGTGCACAACGTGCAGCTGCGTTACGAAGCTTTGAAGGCGTTGGCCAAGCGCAAGGAAACTATTCTCGACACCATAAAGGAGCAAGGTAAACTCACAGCCGAGCTTAAACGCCGCATAGAGGAAACTCTCGATTCGGCAACACTCGAGGATTTGTATATGCCTTTCCGCCCTCGCAGGCGCACACGTGCCCAGATGGCCGCCGAGAAGGGGCTTGAACCGCTTGCACGCATGATAATGGCACAGAATCTCGATGATGCCGCAAGTGCTGCCAAGCGATTCAAGAACGACGAAGTGCCCGATGTCGACAGCGCCATTGCCGGTGCTTGTGACATAATGGCCGAGTGGATGAGCGAAAGCGAAAAGGCGCGTTCGATTGTAAGGTCGCGTTACATGCGCAATGCCGTGATATCGTCCAAAGTGGTGAAGGGCAAGGAGGAGGAAGGTCGCAATTACGAAAATTACTATGATTTCTCTTCGCCGTTGCGCACTTGCACATCCCATCGCCTACTGGCCATACTGCGTGGTGCCGATGAGGGATTTCTCAAGGTCACGGTGACAATCGACGATGACGAGATGATCGACCGACTGTCACGCCTGTTTGTCAAGGCCGGTACATCCGATAAGATAGCCTCGCTGATGCGACTCACCGTGAAGGACAGTTACAAGCGTCTTATAAAGCCGTCGATTGAGAGTGAAGCGTTGGCCGCCGCCAAGGTGCGTGCCGACGATGCCGCGATAGCCATGTTTGCCGAGAATGTGCGTCAGCTTCTTCTCGCGCCTCCGTTGGGACGCAAGAGAGTGCTTGCCATCGATCCTGGTTTCCGCACCGGATGCAAGATTGTGTGTCTTGACGAGCAGGGCAATCTGATGCACACCGAGGTAATCTATCCCAATCCGCCACAGAACGATTTCCACGGAGCCGCCTTTAAGCTGAGCCGTCTTGTGGAATCCTACCGCATCGATGCCATAGCCGTAGGTAACGGCACGGCAAGCCGCGAAACCGAGAAGTTCCTGGAGTCGTTGCGTTATCCCCGCAAGATTCAGATATTTGTCGTGAGCGAGAACGGCGCTTCCATATACTCGGCCTCCAAGGTCGCGCGTGACGAGTTCCCCGATTACGATGTCACGGTGCGTGGAGCCGTGTCGATCGGCCGCAGGTTGATCGACCCTCTTGCCGAACTGGTGAAGATTGATCCCAAGTCGATAGGGGTGGGGCAGTATCAGCACGATGTCGACCAGAATAAGTTGAAGGAGGCACTGAACTATACGGTGGAAAGCTGTGTCAACATGGTCGGCGTCAATGTCAACACTGCGTCACGTGAGCTGCTCTCCTATGTATCGGGTATCGGGCCGGCACTTGCTTCCAACATTGTGGCTTATCGGGCTGAAAACGGTGATTTTCGCAGCCGCAGGGAGCTGCTCGGCGTTCCTCGCATGGGTGAAAAGGCATTTCAGCAGTGTGCCGGATTCCTGCGTATTCCCGGTGCCGACAATGTGCTCGACAACACAGCCGTGCATCCCGAGCGTTACGAACTGATAGAGCAAATCGCGGCCGACAACGGCGGCGATGTCGAGAAGCTGGTAAAGGACGCTTCGATGCGACGCAGTGTCGACTTGTCGCGTTACATCACCAAGCAGGTGGGATTGCCTACGTTGTCCGACATTTTCCTTGAACTGGAGAAGCCCGGACGCGATCCGCGTGCAACGGTCGAGGTGATGGAGTTTGACGACCGCATCAAGGATATACACGACCTGCAGCCCGGACTTGAGCTGAACGGCATCGTCAACAACATAACGGCATTTGGCTGCTTTGTTGATTTGGGTATAAAGGAGAGCGGACTTGTGCACATCTCTCAGTTGTGCGACAGGTTCATCTCGTCGCCTGCCGAAGTGGTGAGCGTGCATCAGCACGTAACGGTGAGGGTGCTCGATGTCGACTACGAGCGTGGGCGCATAGCATTGACTATGAAAGGGGTGCCGCAGCGATGAACGCATTTGTCGTAAGCATCGGAAGCAATGTCCTCGAGCGTGAAGCGATGATGTCACGCACTGTCAAGTGGCTTGAAGAGCAATTTGACGATGTGAGGGTGTCCGAGATTTACGAAACCCCCGAGTACAGCCGGCGTTACGATCCTTATTTTAATTGTGTGGCTTCGGCGTCGACCTGCATGTCGTTGGACGATGCTGTAAAGCTGATGAAGGAGTGGGAGATGAAGTGCGGGCGCTCACCTCAGTCCAAGATTACCGGAAAAGTGGTGATTGACCTCGACATAGTCATTTGGAATGACTCGGTAGTGAGGCCCAAGGAGTTGTCACGCGACTATTTTCTGCGCGGCTATCGCATGCTGTTTCAGTAAGAGCCGGTTCGACAATAAATGTTATTCGGTTTCAAGCACTATGCTTTTGGAGCATCCGGCCGCCGAGGCCATGATGCCTACACCGCCGTTGATGTTGGTGTAGACCTTCACGGGATTGGCAAGCCCGAGGTTGCCGAGGACGCTGTTTATGCCAGAGTGCGAGCGGTGTACCGACATCAGATAGGTGTAGTAGTCCTTGCTTATGTGGTGGAGCGTCACCTCTTCTTCGATTTTGTCTATGGGGTCGGATGTACGCAGATTGTGGATGAAACTCAGGTGTATCGTTTCTCCGTCTGATGACACGTCACGAAATAACGGCACTCTGTTTCCGGCCGAGAATGATTCGTCGAGAATTGACTCGTTGGACGAGAATATGTCGTCAATCGACAGGTCAAAGTCATCGTCGGCACCTCCGGTAGTTCCGTTAAGGGCTAGATAATAGTAGTCATCGCTTCCCGCAGGGTCGTTGAAACTCAATGTGTAGAATATTCTGTAAAGGTAGCCGTATGTTGTTTGATTGTCAGAGCCTACTATGATGTGATTGGTGTCGATGAGTTTCTGTACGCGGCCTTCCATTGACTCAATTTCCACTTTCTCGGGAATTTCCGAAGTGCCCGATACCGAGGGATAGTCGGGGTGGGATGCCGTGATTGTTATTATGTCACCTTCATGAGCCGTTACGGTTGAGGTGTACAGTTTCGACTCGGCATCGAATGTCATCAGCGATGAAATCTGCCCGTTGACACTCAATATCACTGTGGCGTTGTCCTGTGTTACATCGGGACGGTTTTCGCTGTGGTTCCATGTGCGTGTTATGCTTGCCGATATTGTTGCGTCGGGAGTGACAAGCGAGTTCAGCACAAGCACTTGTGAGCCGTTTTCATCGATGTCGACAGTCGATGTGCATGCCGTAGCAAGTGCCGTGGTTGCAATGAATAGTATGATGAGTTTTAGTCGTGACATGGCTGTTAAAATTTCAAAGTGTAGGAAACCGAAGGAATCAATGGTATCATGCGAAGTTTTTCGTAGACGGCGCCTTTCCCCGGAGCATATTGTTGTTTTCGTATCGCGATAACGTTCATGTTGCAGTAGGCGTTGTAGAGGCTGAAGTTCCACACTCCCTCCTTGCCGTTGGCTCCTTTTATATGCAGGTTGGCTCCTATGTCGAGTCGGTGATAGGCAGGTAGTCGGTAGTTGTTGATTGATGTGATGTAGTCTATCGTTTCGTCCTTCCGGCTGCCTATTATTTCGTTGGTTCCGGGAAGCGGATTGTAGCTCTTCGTGGGCAGCGTTATGCGGTTGCCGCTCATTATTGTCCATCCGGCATTTATTTCCCAACGGTCGTTTATGCGCCAATTGGCTACGATATTGGCCTTGTGACGGTTGTCGTAGGCCGATGGGAATTTTTGTCCGTTGTTCTTGTTTTCAAACCGTCGCTCGTTCCACAGCATGCTGTAGCTGATGTGTCCCGTTATGTTGCCGAAAGTCTTGCGCACCGACATGTCGATGCCCCTTACCTTGCCGTCGCCCACGGCAAGTTTTTCATATATTATGGTGTTGGATGGGTAATAATAGTAGTCGTCGCGATAGTCGATGAGATTGTACATCCTCTTGTAGTAGGCTTCCATCGACAGTGTGTAACGGTTGTTGATGTTGTAATAGGCTCCGATTGATGCCTTGCGGCTCTTCTGCGGCTTGAAGTCGCCGGCAATCGGAATCCACATGTCGGTGGGAAGACTCAGGGCTGTTTCTCGCAGTTGATGGTTGTACTGCGACAGCTGCGTGAACGAAGCCTTTACACACAATGAAGGTATCGGACGATACATCGCCGATACCCGCGGATTAAGGTTGAAGTAGTCTTTGTTGCCCGGATTGATCCATGAGCTGAGCGACACGCCTGCTAATACGGCCCAATGTCGGTTGATGTGCCACTCGTCGTCGATGTATAGGTTCATCTCATGGGGATGAGAACCGTACTGAAGCGTCGTGGAAGTGTTGGTGTTGTGGTTCACTTTTCTGATGAACTCGGTGAGGTAGGGGGTGAATATGTGATAAGTATAGTTAACACCGAAGTTCAAGTGATGGCTGTGAGTCAGTTGCCAGTCGTAGTTTACTCGCAGCGAATAGTCGTCGATGCGGTTGTGAATTTTGGATGTCGTCGATGATATGAGATCGTTGAGGAACGTGTTTTTGTACTTCATCTTACGCTTCAGCATCGAGTTGTAACGTGAAAATGACATCGATATTTCACCGAATAGCTGTGGAGTGTAGACATGGTTCCAGTTGGCCGACACGATGAAGCTTCCCCAGTCAAGGGTGCTTATGTCGCTCGACTCCTCAAGATCCTTGTCGTGACGATGCTTTCGTTTGGTGCCGCCTTTAAAGAAGTCGTTGCCGTAGTAGACCATCAGGTGGAGGCGGCTGCGGTCGTTGAAGTGATAGGTGGTTTTGGCGTTGAAGTCGGTGAATGCGTAACGTGACACAATCTTACTCTTGTTTTCATTGATGACCGCGTTATATATGGCTATGCCGGGTATCGACAGCAGGTCAAACCACGACCGGCGCACCGAAATCGTATAGGTCATGCGATTCTTTATTATGGGGCCTTCGATGTTGAAGCTTCCTGATGTCAATCCTATTTTCCAGCTGCCTTGACGGTGTGTCAGGTTGCCGTCACGTGTGCGTATGTCGATTATCGACGAGAGGCGTCCGTCGTAGCGTGACGGAAACGATGACTTGTAGAAGTCGACATTGTTTATCGCATCGGTGTTGAACGACGACAACATCCCTGCGAGGTGATTTACCTGATAGAGCGGCACGTTGTCGAGCAGATACATATTCTGGTCGTCGCTACCCCCGTGTACCTGCAGTCCGGCAAATCCCTCTACACCGGGAATCACTCCGGGTTGGAACTGAAGTGACTTTATGATGTCGCTTTCGCCAAACAGCGTGGGAGTCGATGTGATTGAATGGCGGTTCATGGAGAGATTGCCGATGACAGGCGACTCAAATGTAAGTTCGGAATTCTTGTCGCCCACTATTATTACCTCGTCGAGCTTGCCCGACGGTGTGAGCGTTATGTCGAGCCGATTGTCGAGCTTAAGTGAGTCGAGGCGTATCGACATGGGGGTGTAGCCAGTGAGCGTGACATTGATGTCAGCTTCGGAAGAGGTTACGGGCAGGCTGTAAAAGCCATTGCTGTTGCTTGTGGTGAACGCTCCCGAGTTGGCGTCACGCACGATGGCTCCTATGGCAGCCTCTCCCGATTCCTCCTCACGTACAAAACCGCTTATTACCCGTTTGGGGCTTAATACCGCTTCGCGTCGCAGTATTATATTGTTGTCCTTTACGCTATAGGTGACACGCGTGTCCTTTAATATTGCGTCAAGGCACTCTTTCAGTGTTGCGTCTTCGAGATGCAGGGTTATCTTGCGGTCGGGGATGTCCGATGTTATGTATATCAGGTTGATGCCCGACTGTGCCTTAACCTCCTTGAGCACCTCTTTTATGGGTTGTGAGTTGACATTGATTGTGATACGCCCGGCGGCCGAAGCTACGGCTGCCAAGGTCAGTATCAACAACAATGCCAACCTATTGCGCATTGTCCGCTATTTTTAATTGTGTTCCGAGCAGGGAGTTTATTTCGTTGACGAGTTGTTGAGCATCGCCCTTGAAGTAAAGAGTTAATGAGGGATCGTTTTTGGGGAGTCCGATTACGTTGACTCCGTAAACGCGTTCGATTGTGCCTACAATCTTGCTTAGCGGCATGTTGTCAAACTCGACATTGCCGTCGACCCATGCAAATGCGTTTACATCGTCGATTGCCTGAACCTTAAGTGCGCTGTCGGTGGCAATGGCCATTGTGCCGCGCTCGAGTGTCGCGGTTCCGCTGGGGCATGTCACCTCCACTTTTCCCTCCTGCACCTGCACGATTGTGCTTTGCGACTCATCGTTCACCGCAAATCGTGTTCCGAGCACGGTCACTGTGGCCACATCGGTGTTTACGGTGAATGGCGACGACTCGTTGTGCGTTACATCGAAGAATGCACGGCCGTCGAGCGTTATGTCACGCTTTTCGGCAAATGTTGACATGTCGTAGGTCAACCTGGCTCCGCGTGTCAGCGTGACACGTGAGTCGTCGGGAAGCAGATAGGTGGTGTTGGCGTCATTGCATGCCAGCGTTACGGGATGCGGTTCAGCCAATGATGATGACGAGTTAATGAGATGTCGAATGACAAATGCCGATCCCACAATCACGATTACGGCAGCCGCTATGGCTATGACGCGACGACGATAGTAGCTGCTCGTACACGGAATGTCGAGCTTGCTCCATGCCTGTCCGGCATCGAAAGCTCCCTGGCGATAATGACGGGCTACAAATTGCAATGAACGTTCGTCGTTCGATGTGAGATTTATGTTATTTTCCTGCATAGAATAAACTTAATTGTTGTGTTTTACTATACATGATGCACATTTGTCGAAATACCCCTATTGTAAATTGAAAAATTTTCAACAAAAAATCCAAAAATATATGCGCAGAGCTGCTCCCTTGACCGCATCGCGCAGTCGTTCAAGGGCTTTGCTTATGTGATGCTCAACAGTGCGCACTGACAGATTCAGCTCTTCGGCTATCTGGGCATAGGTCATTCCGTCGCGCTTCGACATGAGGAACACGTTACGGCACTGATCGGGCAGCTTGTCGATGACGCCCCACAGCCGCGAGTCACGCTCCGAGGTGTCGATGGCCTCTTCGAGCGGCAGGTCGGAGTAGGATTCGTCGAAACTCACCTTGTCGATGTTGCCGCGCATGGCCATCAATGCGTTGTTGCGCACGGCGGTGTACATGTATCGGCGCAGGTCGGATATTTCGGTGCCTCGGTTGAGGCTTTCCCACACCTGGGCGAAACTTTCCTGAACTACATCCTCGGCACTATCGATGTCGCCTGTTATTCGCAGGGCATACATGCCGAGCGGGCGATATAGAGTGCGGTACTGAAGTTCAAATGCCCGGACTTCCATAACTATTGTTCCTTAAAGCCGGTATCACTGAACAGTCGCTTGTCGTCGGCCACGCTGTTGCCTATTGTGGTGAGCATGTCGCCCATGAGCGCACCGTTCATGCCTCCGCGCATTATGCGTCGCATCGATTCGGGTGACAGCCTCATGCGTCCTCCGGCAAAACGCAGGGTTGCCTTGGGCGCGATAAAGCGGAACAGTGCTACGGTGCGTATTATCTCTTCCTCCGACAATAGCGGAGTGTCCTCAAGCTTGGTCCCCTTTATGGGGTTGAGGATATTGATCGGGATGGATATTGCACCGGCATTTCGAGCCTCTTCGGCGAGTTCAAGGCGCTGGCGCATCGATTCGCCCATGCCTATTATGCCTCCGCAGCACACATCAAGTCCTATTTCACGTGCAAGAGCTATTGTTTTCAGTTTGTCGGCTTGAGTGTGGGTGGAGCAAAGCGAGGGGAAGTAGCTTGCCGAGGTTTCCAGATTGCAGTGATAACGCTTTACCCCGGCCTCCTTGAGCTGCATCAGTTCGTCGCGGTTGAGCAATCCCATGGATGCACACAGGTACAGCCCCGTCGACTCGCCCAACTTGCGGTAGAGGTCGCAGAAGCGTGCCATGTCACGCGGAGCTACCTTGCGTCCGCTCGTCACGAGTGAGTATCGTTTTATTCCGTGGGTTTCGTTAAGCATTGCGGCGCGCATGGCTTCATGTTCGGGCACGAAGTCATACTCCTCGATGCCGGTATTGTGGAAGCGTGACTGCGCGCACCATTTGCAGTCCTCGCTGCATCGTCCCGAGCGGGCGTTGACTATCGAGCAGGTGTCGATGACATCGCCGCACCATCGGATGCGTATTTCGTCGGCTGCATCAGCGAGCATGTCGGCAGAATAGGATTCGTTCAGCTTCAGAGCATCGTCCACAGTTGCCGGATTGCCGTTGAGAGCCTCTTTTTTCAATCGTTCAAGCATGATGAAGATAATGTTGGTTAAAGGCAAAGATACGAATAAGTCGAGAACAAAAGAAAAATTTATTTTGCTTTTGTCGAGCGAAAGTATCTAAGACGGTAGTCAAAGATACGAATAAGTCGAGAACTAATGCCCGGCCGATGCCGATTAATTAATATTTTTTAGCTAAGTTTGCGCTCAAAATTCTCAACTGCTATGTCAACAAGAGTCAAGCGCATTATAATTGCAAGCGTAATCGCGGCGGTGGTAATCGTGATTGCGTCAATAGCCGTGAAAGCATGTCGTGAAAATCGGCTTCTTGAAGAGGGTTCGGTTGATGTCAAGGCTGTGATTGAGAAGGTCGAGCGCCGTCACCATGAGGAGCGCTATCAGCGAATAAGACATCGTGTTCACCGTCAGCCCGCCTATACCTCCTATACGATATATTTTGCCTACACTGTCGACGGTGTGGAGTATCACGATGACTTTACCACGCGAAAGGGAATGTTGCGTTCGCTTTACAAGGGCGACTCCATCATCATAACCTATGCCATAAAGGATCCTGCCGTGACAAGGGTCGATACCAAGCGCATAAAAAGGCGCGGCCTGCCGGTGTTTACCGACTGACCGCGCTACCGTTAACATTTATTGTCGAACCGGCTCTAAGACCACGTTCCGACACAGCCCCGGGTGTTATTCATTTTTAAGCCTTATTACAGGATTCTCGTTCACGATTTTTCGTGTCATGACATAGACGCAAAGCACTATGGCGACAAGCACGGCAATCGAAGCGAGAATGTAGTAGCCGGCGAGGAAGTTGACTTCAACGGTGAACTGTTCCAGCCATATTTTGCCTGTAAACCATGCCGCAACGGCACCTGCGATTATCGACGGAACGGCAATCGACACGATGTCACGTATGAGCAGGCTGAAGAGGTGGTGTGACTCGGCTCCGTTCACCTTGCGGATGGCTATCTCCTTGCCTCGGCGCTGCACTTCGTTGCGTATGTAACCGATGAATCCCATTAGAGTTATGAACAGGATTACCACACAGGCCATGACGGTGGCGTTGCGGAATTGTCGCACGTTTTCGTAAGTGTCGGATATCTCCTTCTCCATCAACGAAAATTCAATGTCGTAGGCCGGAAACAGCTCCTTCATCGACTCTTCGAGTTGCATGAAGTTTTGCTTGAACGGCTCCTTTACGCGCAGATACATCGTCGGGTAGAAGTATCGGCTGTAGAACATCAGGTAGGGCATAGGCTCTTCAAAGAATCCACCTATGTTGAAGTCACGCAGCAGTCCCGTTACGGTCACGGGATGCTTGGCGATTTTGCTGCTTTCGGGCACGATGCGTCCCACGATGTCGTCGCCCCAGTTCATGAGCCGCGCAAACTCCTCGTTGACCGCTATTTCGTTATCGTCCCTCGGCTCGCGACCTTTAATCAGGGTCATGCCCATGAAGTCGATGTAGCCGTTGATGCAAGCATCGTAACGTGACGAGAAAAGATCGTTGCCGCTGTTGTCCGACACCATCATTCCGCTGTAGCCCCACACCGGGTTGTAGTAGGACGCGCTCAGACCTTCGATTACGGGTAGGTCACGCAGGGCATTGTAGGCTGCATCCACCTCCTTTGCGCTTTGTCCCGGAACCTCGGCTATGACAACACGCTCGGGATTGTAGCCGAGGTCGTGATTCATCACCTCATGATATTGCAAAGCGGCTACGGTCATCATGCACACAATGAATGTGACGCCGGCAAACTCGACGCAGAGCAGCGTGCGCGTCCACGGATTGCGGCGCGAGCTGAAGCGACGGAATATGTTGCTGACGGGGATGCGGCTGAATATGCGTCCCGGTATGATTCCGCCAATGAGTACGAATATGATCATTACGCTTATCGGCACCCACAACCGTGACGGCTCAAGCATCTGCTTCGGCGTGATGTTGATAGTGTCCTTTATCATGTCGCCAAACGCCAGTGTGAGGATGACCATGAGCACAAGCGCGCAGCCGAGCACCATGAGAGTTTCGATGATGAACATGCTGAATATGGTGGGGCTTCCGGCACCGTTGCATTTGTGGATGCCTATCGACTTGGCCCTCTTTGATAGTGATGCTATTGTGATGAGCACATAGTTCAGCGTAGTGATGAAAAGCAGGGCCACGCTGAGCACGAGCATTATGCGATCCATGCGTCTGACCTCGTCGTTGCCCATGTAGGTGTCGGTGAGCGGTGCTGCATCGATGACGAGCTGCAGCGACTCGGTGTCGGGAAGATTTTTCTGCAACATCTCATTAATGCGGCGGTTGAGCTCCACGGGATCGACACCGTCGGCTACCCTGATGAATTCGGGCCAGCTGTCGCCTCCATTCCATGAGTAGTTGCCCCATTTGCGGCTCCAAAGCGAGGGCATGGATATAACGGCTTTATGCGGGGTCGTTACGTTGTCGGGCAGGTCACGGTATATGCCTTTTACAGTGAGTTCCCACTCGTTGTTGTACTTAAGCACCTCTCCTATGGGGTCGTCGCCGCCGAATATCATCAGTGCGTAACTTTCGCTCAGGTACACGACATCCTTTTGGGTGAGGTCGATCACCGGATCGCCTTTCAACACCTCGATACCCATTGTCTTGAAAAACAGTGAGTCGGCGGCTATCGCTTTCTCGGAAAACTTTGTGTCGCCCCGAAAAAGACCTTGCCCCATGTTGCGGTTGGTAGTCGTGGCGGCAACAACCATTTCGGGCAGTTCCTCGTAGATGGCTCCCGCAAGTTTTCCCAGACATTGCTGCTGCCGGTCGAGAGTATTGCCGTTGATGGTGTACTGCATCCACAGTTGATAGAGCTGCCGGTGATTTTCGTAGCAGGTGTCGAAGCTATGGTTCAATGCCATGCGCGACATGAGGAGGATTGTCATAAGCAGTCCCAGTGCCACCGATATTATTTTGATGGCGTTGGAGTTTCCGGGACCCGACATGGCCCGCCACGAATAGTATATCTGTTTCATGTCGTGGGCTGATTGTTAGAGTCGGTTGTCGTTTGACACGTTGGCGACGATGTTTCCGTCGAAGAGGTGGATGATACGATGGGCATATCCCGCATCGTGCTTTGAGTGCGTCACCATGACGATTGTCGTACCCTGACGGTTGAGCTCGGTGAGCAGCTCCATCACTTCGGCACCGTTCTTCGAGTCGAGGTTACCGGTGGGCTCATCGGCGAGTATCAGCTTGGGATCGGTGATGACGGCGCGCGCTATTGCCACACGTTGCTGCTGACCTCCCGAGAGCTGCTGGGGGAAGTGCTTGGCGCGATGGCTGATGTTCATGCGCTTCAACATTTCGTTCACGCGTTTTTTGCGCTCCGAGGCACTGAGTCCCATGTAGGTGAGCGGCAGTTCCACATTCTCAAATACGTTAAGCTCGTCGATGAGGTTGAACGACTGGAAAACAAAGCCAATCATGCGGTTGCGCAATTCAGCCGCACGGTTTTCACTTAGATTTTTAATCAGCACACCGTCGAGATGATACTCGCCGGTATCATAGGTGTCGAGGATGCCCAGAATGTTGAGCAGTGTCGACTTGCCGGAGCCTGAAGATCCCATGATTGACACAAGCTCGCCACGCTCAATCTCAAGGTTGATATCCTTGAGCACATGCAAAGGCACAGCCCCTTGATAGGTCTTGTTAATGTCCTTTAATTCAATAATCGGCATAGTTGTGATGAATGTTTGATGTTTTTAAAATAGATTGTAGTAAAATGCGGTATGTTTTATGCCGTCGCAAAATTATAAATATTTCTTAAATCTGCAAAGAGAAATTTAACCTGAACGCGCAAAAAAAATCGGGCTTCTCACGAAGCCCGAAAATTCTTTAACCTTAAATCTAATACCATGAAAAACACAGTGCAAATATAGTAATTATGATATGATAACACGGGGGTAGCCAAAAAGTTTTTACAATACTGTGAATTAACATTCGCTAACACTTTCCATGTCGTATATTTTATTAATTTCGCATACCAAAAATAATTAACCCGAAATGCCTTAAGGCGTTATCCTTTATACAATGAGAGTTAAAATATTAGTTATCGACGACGAAGAATCAATATGCGAAATTCTCAAATTCAATCTTGAAAAAGAAGG
>OKVP01000375.1_pt1 | contig 19361 bp, 16 predicted proteins | sample 1604821 | NCBI WGS metagenome assembly OKVP01 (sample SAMN01760946, study PRJEB22395) | human gut metagenome | reverse complement strand
GGCATCGTAGGGCAGGGACGCAGTTTTTATATCTATGTTTACCGCCCGGAGCGGTGTGACTCGTGGTATCTGCAAGATGGATGAGCAGAACAATTTGACTGAGGTTGTGGAAACCAAGAACATTGTAAAGACCGCAACTGGAGCAGAAGCAGACGGCGTGGCTGTGGATGTAAATTCTCTGGTTTCCATGAACATGTGGGGATTGACTCCGGAGTTCCTAGATGTACTGGAGGAAGGCTTCAAAGAGTTCTTTGAGAAAGAAGTTCCGGGCAACCCGCAGAAAGCTGAGTATCTGATCCCAATCTTCATCGGTGAGCTGCTGGAGCAGGGCAAGATGTCTGTGAAGGTTCTGAAGACCAACGACACCTGGTACGGCATGACCTATCACGAGGATGTTGCAGCCGTAAAGGGCAGTTTCAAGGAGATGCTGGAGAACGGCGTGTATAAGGCTGACTTGTTCAGTGATCTGTAAACGACGATGAAAGAAACGATTGATTTACTCGGAAAGATCATCACAAACATCCTGACTGCTCTCTATGAGCCATTCGGATTTTCAATCTTGCTTTCTTTCCTCGCCATGTTTTTCTACCTGTATGCGTATGAGCCAATACATGCGGGCAAAGGATGGAAGAGTGCCATAGTGACCTGGTATCAGAAGTTCAAAGAGAGCGTGTTCTTCCGGAGGTTGTTTTTCTTAGCTTTTGTGACCTCACTTATTCTGTTCCGAACCCTGTTAAACCGCAATCTTTGGATGAATCCTTTATCCGATGTCATGGGTGGCTGGGGCATCTGGGAGACTGTGAATGGCGAACAGAAGCTGACCACCGAGTGCATCGAGAACGTGATCATGATGGTGCCGTTTTCAGCAGTAGTGCTGTGGACATTCGGAGAGAAGATAGGAAACGGCTGGAAGAAGATACTGTGGTATAGCGGAAAGATAGCATTTATCTTTTCGATAAGCATAGAAATGCTGCAATTATTGCTTCGCTTAGGAACGTTCCAGCTATCAGACATCTTCTATAACACAGTCGGTGGAATGATCGGTGGATTGATGTATTGTGCGGCGATGAAGGCAAGAAAGCGTCTGTAAAACTGGATGAAATTGTGATATACTGGGAGCGGTAGCTCCCTACGCTGCTCGTAATAATCACACACCTCTTCGTGGTGAGCAGCAGGCAACGATCTTATGTTCGGCTGAGATGTGATAAATATTGAAGGAAAGTGATGTTTATGAAGCAAAGAGTAAAACAACTTGCAATAACTGAGAAATCAGTGAAAATGAAAAAGATTGTTGCAGTAGTTATTATAATGTTTATTTTTTCGATAATAATTTTGGGGGTAGGAAGTAAATTAGTGTTCCAAAAAATTTGTGAACGAAGAGAAACAGCATGGCCAGATTTGGGAACAGCAGATGATGAGCAATATGAGTGGCTTACCGAAGCATATAAAATAAAGCAAAAAAATAATGAAAAAATTGTTATCTTGGCTTCTGATGGAACAAAGTTGGAAGGTCATTATTATGAGAGAAAGAAGAATGCTCCATTAGTAATCTTCTTTCATGGGTTTAGAAGTCATAGTTACGTGGATGGTGTGCCGATTTATAAAATTGCGCAGAAAGAAAAATGGAATGTTTTACTTGTTAGTATGCGTGCGCATGATGAAAGTGAAGGAAATATTTTCACATTGGGAGTGAAGGAACGTTATGATTGTGTAGATTGGGCTAATTGGGCTGCAAAACATTTTGGAAGAGAAACACCGATATTTCTTATGGGAATTTCAATGGGTGGAGCAGTGGTCACAATGAGTAGTGATTTGGATTTTCCAGATTCTGTTTGTGGAATTATTGAAGATAGTGGATTTACAACATCAACAAAAATGTTAGAGTTAAATTGTAAGAGCCATTTGCCTAAAGGAATGCCAGTAGAGGTATTCAAAATTTTTGCAGATGTGGGAATAAAGCTTTGGGGAGGATTTAATTTAAAAGAGGCTGATGCTTGTAAGTCGGTATCACAGACAAAAATTCCGATTTTAATTATTCATGGTGATAAGGATAACTTGGCACCATTATATATGGCAAAAGAAATTTATAATAGTTGTAAAAGCAGTAAAGAAATTTATATAGTTCATGGTGCAGGACATGCAGAGAATTATAAAAAAGATCCAGAGGGATATGAAAAGATAATAACGACGTTTATTAAAGAAAGAGTGCCATAAAGGTAAGCGCTTAATTTTTAGGTATGATAGAAAAATCCCCGACTACTTTTCAGTAGCCGGAGCAAGCACCAAGCGTGTCTGGCCCGTACCGAATCCGGATGGCACACACCGCATCGACAGATGCGAGAATGTCAAGGATGTAGGGCAGTATATCGCAAGGATTGATGAGATGATAGAGAGGAAGCAGAGGCTGTTTGACTAAAAGTTGATGGTAAAAATTAATGGAAAATCAAAAATTAGATACAATTATGTTCCGGAAAACAGCATTATCAAGGGATGAGTTGAATCGTATATATAAATATAGAAACAATAAGATTATACAATGGGTTTTCCTATTAGCAGTAGTCTTATTGCTGTTAGTAATAATGATATCTTATTTGACAAAAGAGTTTATGAATAGTCTTTCTATAGATATAATTTGGGATATATTATTTGTAGTATTATTTATATATATAGCCATACTTTGTATGAAAAATATCAGAAAATTGAGAAATATTAAAATTGATTCGCTTAGTGGACGAAGAGCTGTAATTACAGAAAAGCAGTCGGTGAAAAGCAAGGATTTAATCAATAGGTCAAGAAATAGATTTGTGGCTGCAAAAATTGATGATACTATAAGGGTTATTGTTCTGTAATGTGATTAATCTTAACTTTGAACTATAACTAAGAAAAGCAAGCAATATTCATACACGGTGAAAGAGCTAGCTTGAAGTGGATTTTTATGCAATTTTACCACTTCACCGCATTAAAATTTAATGTTTTTTTTATAAAATATGCAAAATGTGACAAAAAGTACTGGACAAAATGTCCTATATAAGGTAAAATGCATATATGCAATCAAGCAGCACATTTGAAGGTTGTGCAGAAAGTATTGGGCATATTTTACGAATTGGGGGGATTTTTCATGAGAATATATCATGCTAAGGATTATGCAGATATGAGCAGAAAGGCTGCAAATATCGTATCGGCACAGGTAATTATGAAGCCTAATTGTGTATTGGGACTGGCTACAGGCTCTACACCTATCGGCTTGTATAAGCAGCTCGTTGAGTGGTTCAAGAAGGGGGATTTGGACTTCTCAGAGGTTATGACGGTGAATCTTGATGAGTACAAGGGATTAAGCCGTGAGAATGACCAGAGCTACTATTATTTTATGCATCAGAATTTGTTTGATCATGTGAATATTCCGGTTGAGAATACTCACCTGCCAAACGGCATGGAGCCGGATTCACAGAAGGAGTGCAAGCGCTATACAGAGCTGATTCAGTCTCTTGGCGGTGTTGATTTACAGCTTCTTGGTATCGGACACAATGGTCATATCGGTTTTAATGAGCCGGGCGAGTCTTTTGACAAGCAGGTACACTGTGTGAATCTTACAGAGTCTACTATTGAGGCTAATAAGCGCTTTTTTGCATCGGCTGATGATGTTCCGAAGCAGGCTTATACAATGGGCATCAAGACCATCATGCAGGCTAAGAAGATTCTTATTGTTGCAAGTGGTGAGGATAAGGCAGAGATTGTTCACAAGGCTTTCTTTGGACCGATTACACCACAGGTGCCGGCTTCTGTATTGCAGCTGCACAATGATGTTACGCTTGTAGCGGATGAGGCTGCATTGAGTTGTTTGTAGATGTTTTTTAGTTGAGAAGGTGCATGTATATGATAATAAAAAATGCAAGGGTATTTACAGAGGATGGCAGCTTCATGCAAGGCGATGTTGTCGTTAAGGATGGCCGTTTTGACAGTGTTTTGGAGAGAACAGCTGACACGGACGCGGCTAATGACAGCGAATCGCAGGAGATTATAGATGCATCAGGTCTTATCATGATACCGGGTCTTGTGGATATTCATTTTCATGGATGCAAGGGAGCTGATATGTGTGACGGTACCACAGAGGCACTTGATGTGATTACAGCATACGAGGCTTCTGTCGGAGTGACGAGCGTGTGTCCGGCTACTATGACCATTCAAAGGGATGAGCTTTTGAGTGTCATGAAAAATGCCGGTGATTATAATTATCATGGTGGTGCACATCTTGTAGGTATCAATATGGAGGGACCTTTTATCAGTCCTTCTAAAAAGGGCGCACAGGCGGCAGAGAATATCATGCGATGTGATTATGATTATTTCTGTGAGCTTCAGGATGCGGCCCATGGCTTGATAAAGCTTGTAGATATCGCTCCGGAGGAGCCGGGCGCGATTGATTTTATAGACAGGGTAAGAGGAAGTGTTGTGGTTTCAATAGCACACACAGCGGCGGATTATGACACCGCAGTAGAGGCTATTGAGCATGGTGCAAGCCATGCTACACATTTGTATAATGCGATGCCACCGCTTCATCACAGAAATCCGGGAGTTATCGGGGCTGTGAGAGATTCAAAAAAATGTCATGCAGAGCTCATTTGTGACGGAGTGCATATTCATCCGTCGGTTATCAGGGCGACATTTGCCATGTTTGGGGCTGAGCGCATGATTTTAATAAGTGACAGCATGAGAGCCACAGGGCTTGAGGATGGTGAGTATACACTCGGTGGACAGGCAGTGACGGTCAGAGGTTCGCTTGCCACACTCCATGATGGGACAATTGCCGGTTCGGCAACCAATCTGATGGATTGTATGCGTTTCACAGTAAGGCAGGCAGGTATTCCGCTTGAGGAGGCAATTATGTGTGCTACAGCCAATCCTGCTAAGGAGATTGGCATCTATGATGAAGCAGGCAGCATTTCTGCAGGAAAGAGAGCAGATTTTGTGCTTCTCAATGATGATTTGGATATTGTGAGTGTGTATATCGACGGAAAGGAGATATCATGTTAGGTTTTTTCAAGAATAAATCAAAGGGAAAGGTGATCTGTTCTCCGTGCAACGGTAGAGTGGTTCCTATTACAGAGGTTCCGGATCCTACATTTTCTGAGAAGATATTGGGAGACGGCGTGGCCGTGATTCCTTCTGAGGGCAGGTTTTACGCTCCGGCGGATGGTGAGGTGACAGCTGTATTTGATACGTTGCATGCTTTTACCATGACGACCACTCAGGGAGTCGAGCTGCTTTTGCACATTGGTCTGGATACAGTGGTACTAAAGGGGGCTCCTTTTACATCACATATTTCCGTTGGTGATCAGGTGAAGAAGGGCGACCTTTTGATGGAGGCTGACCTGGAGCAGATTAAGGCAGCAGATCTTAATGTCATTACTCCGGTTTTAATTGGCAACACTGCTGATTATAGTGAGATAAAGATGCTCAAAGAGGGTGATGTATCCGCCGGTGATGAGATTTTAAGTCTCGCGTAGATTTGAATATAATTATATAATAATAACGAACTTTATTGGAGTATCTCCAGTTTAGTATACATAATGTAAAGGAGGGGAAATTTATGAAATTTCTTCAAAAACTGGGTAAAGCTTTAATGCTTCCCGTAGCAGTACTTCCTATCTGTGGTATCCTCATGGGTATTGGATATTTTTTATGTCCTGCAACCATGCAGGGTGGTGACATCGAGGGAGTGCGTAATTTAATAGGTCTGTTTTTAGTTAAAGCAGGGGGCGCTTTGATTGACAACATGGCCATCCTTTTTGTAATCGGCGTTGGTGTCGGTATGTCGGAAAAGAACGACGGTACCGGCGGTATTGCAGCTTTAGCTTCATGGTTGATGATGACAACACTCCTGTCTACAGACTTTGTTACAAAAATCATGCCATCTATCGCTGACAGCGCTACAAAGACACTTGCATTCGACAAGATTGCAAACCCATTTATCGGTATCTTAGCCGGTGTTATTGGTTCTTTGTGTTACAACAGATTTAAGGATACAAAGCTTCCTGACTGGCTGTCATTCTTCAGCGGCAAGCGTTGCGTAGCAATTATCGCAGGTGTTGTTTCAATCCTTGTATCTGTAGTATTACTGTTTGTATGGCCATTACTTTTCGGTGCTCTTGTATCTATCGGTAAAGCAATCGTTGGTCTTGACGTAGTCGGCGCAGGTATCTATGCATTCCTGAACCGTCTGTTAATCCCTACAGGATTACACCACGCATTAAACAACGTATTCTGGTTCGATACTATCGGACTTGGAGACCTTTCTCATTTCTGGGCAGGCGAGACATCAAAGGATGTTTCATGGAGCCTCGGAATGTACATGTCAGGTTTCTTCCCATGTATGATGTTTGGTATTCCTGGTGCTGCACTTGCCATGGTTAAGTGTGCAAAGCCTGCTAAGAAAAAGGCTGCCATCGGTATCCTTGCTTCTGCAGCTATCTGTGCATTCATCTGTGGTGTTACAGAGCCTTTCGAGTTTGCATTTATGTTCCTTGCTCCTGTTCTCTATGTGATTTATGCTTTACTTTATGGTATTTTCACAATGATTACAGTAGCTCTTGGATTTAGAGCAGGCTTCTCATTCTCAGCCGGTGCGATGGATTTATTATTCTCATCTTCACTTCCGGCTGCAGCAAAGACATGGCTCATCATTCCTCTTGGAATCGCAGCTTTTATCGTATTCTACATTGTATTCTATTTCGCAATCAAGAAATGGGATCTTAAGACCCCTGGTAGAGAGGACGATGATGTTGAGGCAGAGAAGAAGGCAGTGCTTACTAACAATGACTACACAGCAGTAGCAAAGACTATTCTTGAGGGCTGCGGTGGCAAAGAAAATATTGCAAGCATTGACAACTGCATCACAAGACTCAGACTTGAGGTTAAGGATATCACTCAGGTTGATGACAAGAAGATTAAATCTGCAGGTGTTGCAGGCGTTATGAAGCCTGGCAAGAATTCTGTTCAGGTTATTATCGGAACCAAGGTTCAGTTTGTTGCGGATGAGTTTTCTAAGCTTTGCGAGTAGATTTGGTCTGCAATATAGCAGTGTTGATTCACATTAGGTGATTCATATAATTTCATAATACATGATTAAAAGCCACACCGGGTGTTATGCCTGGGGTGGCTTTTTTAGTTGGTTCGGGCCGTAAGCCTCGCCCGGCGGGGTGGGAATCCGCCTAGAAGAGAGTTACTGGTCACACTGTTAGGGGTGAACAGTAACAATGAGATGGATAGATGGAGAGAAGGAGAGTATTTGCTGTTGACATTTGATGGAAATTACCATTAAAATTATTGTTGAGAAGGTTACAGTAAAAGGAGTATGGTGTCAATGAAAAAGAAACCTAAAAGTATTAATGCGCTGATGGCATATATGAGAGATGAAAAAGGATTGAGTATTTCTGGAAGTAGTGATAAGAAAAAACTTAGATATATGGGTTATTTCCATGGATATAAAGGATATCGTTTTCATAATAATCCAGCGAATACATATGCATTCAATTCCTTTGATGAGGTGCAGGCAATCTATGACTTTGATATGGCGATTAAGACAATGTTTTATCCGGAGATAATGTTTTTGGAAACTGCATTTAAAAACTATGTTTTGGAAGTTATTTTGGAAGATGCTGAAAGTAAAAGATTTGCGAATATATATGCGAAATTGTTAACGGATTACAAAGCCTATCCGATAGGTAGTAATGATTATAAAAAAGCAATTAATAAAAGAATGAATCTTAGAAATAAAGTATATAGTCTTATTTCCCGAGATTATGGTAAGAGGTTTATAGTGAATCATTATTATGACAAGGATCAGCCGCTTCCTATATGGGCAATTTTTGAATTAATTAGTCTTGGTGAATTTGGTACATTTGTAGGTTGTCTTGACCAAAATACCAGGAAAAAAATTTCTAAGAGCGTAGGCATAAAGGTTGCTTATGACCGAGATGGTAAATTGTTACCATTGATCGTATATGCCTTAAAGGATTTAAGAAATGCTGTAGCACACAATAATACGATTTTTGATGCTAGATTTAAAACGGGTAAGGTAAGCTTGAGAATTGCTAAGTGTATAAGTGCAGAGACAGGAATTAATAATATTACATTTGAGTCTATTGTTGATTATGTGATTCTTATAAGCTTTATGATGAAACTATTAGAGTGTCAAAAGAAGAAAATTATGGCATTTATTCGTTTGTTTGAAAAGGACTGTGAAGAACTTAGGGGAAAAGTTTCTACGTCCATTTTCAACACAGTTGTGTATACAGATACCAGAACGAAGTTGAATTTATTGAAAAAGTATTTGTAGAGAATTCAAAAATATTTGTGGAAAATTCAAAAGTGCTATTGCATAAAAGTTTTCATTATGGCATAATATATTACAGAATTGCGGCGGACGTCTGCGGACTATGCCTAAGGGAGTTGGATGCGTCCGGCTTCCTTTTTTATTTTATAGAAAATATACATATAGGTTTTGATTGTGTGTATATTTACTAAAAAAGAAGTTCGAGAGTTGTTAGTATCATCGAGCAATCTTAAATGATAGTTTAATAAGCTGGTATTTATAAGGATTCGAGCATTTGCTCGAATCCTTTTTTTAGTTTACGTGACATAGGTGCGTACTACCGGGGAAACTCACTAACATACCAAAATAGTGGGAAATATATAGCTTTACAGCAAGGGTTGAAAAACAAACAAACGTTTGCTATAATAAATGAAGCGAGGAAATAAAAGTATATTAGGTTTAGTAATTTAAGTATTCATTTAATTTATTGTGATTAGGGAAAATCCAATATCAATCGATTGATAGAAAGAGTGATTTTATATGAACATATGGCTAAAGTTAAGGAAAACAGCAGCAATTGCACTATGTGAGTTACTTGCAATTGCTACAATTTTTACAGGCTGTGCCTCCGCTGATTTATCCGGCACTGAAGGTGCCGGGCATGCCGTAGGAGCTGTTGTAGCAGATGAGGATTCTTCCGGTGCTTTAGGCAGCAAGGATAAAGTGGATGGGCCGCAGGAGAATCTTGTAAACAACAATTCCTACGTTTCCCTTGATGCTATTCCGGCATATGATGGCAAGGCATATGTGGCTGTCAACAATAATGAGCCTTTTTTTACGGACAGCGATATGACTACCACTGCTTTTGAAAATTACAGTGATTTGGATTCACTTGGCAGATGCGGTGTGGCTTATGCCAATATATGCAAGGATATCATGCCGACTGAGGAGCGTGGCAAGATAGGCATGATAAAGCCATCAGGCTGGCATACGGTGAAGTATGATGTGATAAAGGACAGGTATTTATATAATCGCTGTCATCTTATTGGCTATCAGCTTGCCGGGGAGAATGCCAATCCGAAGAATCTTATTACCGGCACGAGATACCTGAATGTAGAGGGGATGCTGCCGTTTGAGAATCTGGTAGCGGATTATGTAAACAATACAGGAAATCATGTACTCTACAGAGTGACTCCGATGTTCTCGGGCAGCAATCTAGTTGCAAATGGCGTTCTCATAGAGGCAAAGTCGGTTGAGGATAACGGTGGCGGCATACTTTTTAATGTCTATTGCTATAATGTGCAGCCCGGAGTCGGAATAAACTATGAGAATGGTGACAGCTGGCTGGATGGCACCACTCCGCAGCAGAGCGCTCAGACGGATACACCGCAGAATGAAGGCTCGCAGAGCAGCGCTGGAAGTGGGGCAGGAGAATCCGGCTCTTCAGGCAGTACAACAGGAAGTGTATCATCAGGTTCAGACAGCTCAGCAGCAGAAAATAGCGCTGCAGATTCCTCAAACAGCGAGACGATGGTTCATATCACTGCAACCGGCAAGAAATATCACCGTGCGGGCTGTCGAACCTTGAAAAAGAGTGACACAGAGGTAACGCTTGATGAAGCAAAATCCATGGGCTTGTCTCCGTGCGGAATTTGCAATCCACCACAGTAGATGTGCATTAGCATTTGCAATCCGCCACAGTATATGTGCATTAGCATTTGTAATTCACTGCAGTAGATGTGCATTAGCATTTTCAATCCACCTCAGTAGAAGCACATTAGCATCTGAAATTTTCCACAGTAGACGAACATTAGCATTTGTAACCTTTCACAGCAGATGTACGTTACCTTTGCAGTACAACCAAGTTTATTGAAGAAACTAGGAAGAAACCGTGCAAATGAAAATATTGTCACAGAGTAAGGGCTGCAAGCCACGGCACCGCTGTGGCGCACGCATATGCATTTGATTGAGCGAATAGCAAAGCCGCTTAGATACTGTAGGATTATGCACATGAAGCACAGAAATGACTTGCCATGGAGGGCAAGTCAAGGAGAACCGCGCCATGGAAGGCGCGTTTCGACGGTTTCGTCGTGCATAGAAAACCTAAGAGCATAATTTCGTACAGAATCTTAGTCGCGAAGCGTAGCGAGGGCGAAAGTGCGTGTCTCCCCAACAGTCCCCGGCTTACGTACCGACCTACGACCAATGCGCAAAAGTTGCGCGTAAAAACGCGCACCCAATCCCTGGTTTGTGAAAAATGCTTGAAAACAAAAGTTAAAAAATGTCGAAATTGCACATTGACATAATCGCAATGCTGTAATATACTAAGTTTAGAACAAGCGGTTGCGCGAAAAACGCACCTAAGAAATAAATTAAATTACAAGCAAATGGAGGAAACAACGGATGGACAAATTTATTGTTAACATCATTCACCGCCCTGAGATGGTGCCTGAGTACTCAGCAACAGTGACAGGACAGGGAAAAGAAGAGGATATTGGAGATAAGAAGCTTATCACAGAGTCACTCGACATCTTCAAGACACAGCAGAGACTTGCACATGAGGCGGGACTCAAAACCACAATCCAGATGACATATGCTTCACTTTTTAATGATGAGGCAGTAGAGCTTGCAAAGCAGGATCACGAGAAATACGGTGATGAGATAGCACTTTCACTCCTTGGACTTCCGTGTGAGGAGTTTAGAGAGAAGTATAAGACAAAGGATTTCTGCATCTGGATGTTCTCAATGGAGGACAAGAAAGCTATCGTAAATGATGTTTTCGAGAAATTCCATGACAGATTCGGTTTCTATCCTGAGTCAACAGGCTCATACTATATGGATGCAGACCTTACAAACTACATAAAAGAAAAATACCCAATGGTAAAATGTGCAGTTGCAACATGCTGGGAGGAAGGCCCAAAGGCATACCACACATGTAACAACTCATGGTACACACTCTTCGACGGAGGCCCATGGGCACCATGGATTCCATCAAAGCAGAACACACATGCGCCAGCAGCAAATAAGGAAGAGGATAGCGGAATCGTAGCAATTCCACATCTCTCACGTGACCTTATTGCATGCTATGACGGAAACGGCTCAAACTTCGGAACACATCCACAGAACGTGCTTCGTGGAATGATTTATGATACAAAGACATGGGAGTATCCATATCTTTACAACCTCATCGACCAGTACAGAGACCTTGCAAAATACAATAACGGATATTCATACAACATGATGTTCGTAGGACCTGGCTGGATGAACAAGATGGGACGCTGGGAGCAGCCATATGAGCTTCTCTTAAAGTCATACACAGATGGCTGTAATTACTATGGCAAGTTAAAGAAAGAGGGTAAGCTCATCGACATGACAATGTCAGAGTTCGCTGATTACTTCAGAGAGAAGAAGGGTGTCAACGCAGGTAACTACAATGAGCCTGAGTGTGCACCATGGAGAGATATCCTTTACGGCTCAGACAAGCAGCTCTTCTGGTACTGTGACCCATACATGAGAGCATGCGTAAACATGGATCAGGGTGGAGCAATCGTAGACCTTCGTCCATACGTTGCAAAACTTGAGTGGCCTGTAGGAATCGGAACAAAGCATGTACAGGATGCATCTTATCCATTCCTTATTCAGGAGAAATACAGAGCAGGATACTTTACACACTATGCAGGAGCTGGAACAGTAAGAAGTGCCAAGCTTTCACACAACGGTGAGGAGGTTGACCTGTGTCTCTGTCCTACACACAGCCATTTTTCAGAGGAAGTTATTGATGGCAAGAAGACAAGAATCCTTACACTTGATCCTGTAGATATTGAGTTTTATGATGTTAAGCTTACTCTTCAGACAAAGGAATACTTTGAGGAGGGCTCATCAAACATCAAGATTGAGCGTAATATCCTTAGCATGAGTGATCCAGATGCAGAGGTTTATCTCGATGAGTACATCACAGCATGCTACGGAACAACAGAGTATCCTGAGGATATGACAGGCATCACACTTACATGTGAGGGAGAAAACCCACAGAGCATCAATTATGAGTACAAGTGTCGTGATGCAAAGCTTGACGGAGCAACTGCAGTAAGCGCAGTAATTCCTGCAATTCAGACAAAGGTTTCACTCACACCATCTGCAAAGGCAGAGGGATACATTGAGGAAGGATATGCATTCTCTCCAATGTTCAAGCTTGGTTACAAGAAACAGATTAAAGACAAGGAGGTATTTGCAACATGGCTCAACTTGGAAAAGGCAAATTAAATTACAGATGTCCGTCCTGCTTTATGAGAGATCTCGACATCGATATGTTCTACAATAAAGATACAAAGATTTACAGTTGTATCCGCTGCCAGTACAGAGGTACGGAGGAAGACGTTTTAGCGAAAAATGAGATGGTTCGATTCCGTTATGGGGCAATGCATAAGAGATTCGACAAGTTTGATTTCGACTAAAAAGAACGTGCGGCAGCTGCCGCACGTTTTTAATATCAGGGTATAACTTTCAGGGAGTATAATATGCCTATGGGACGAAAACAAAAAGAAACCGTGGAACTGCGTTTTTATGAAATTCCACAGGGAGAACCGGTACTTGCTTTGTTGGGAGAGGAGTGGAACCGGGTATATGGACATGACAATTTTTATCTGCATTTCCATAACCTTATGGAGATTGGAATTTGCAGAAAAGGCGAAGGGGAGCTTATTATAAATGAACACACGTATACCTACCGGACAAATTCTGTCACTCTGATTCCTCCGAATATTCCACATACAACGATCAGTAATGGAATGGTTCGGAATTCCTGGGAATTTTTATATGTGGATGTCAACCATGTCATGGAGGAACTGTATGGCGACCGGATCGCACAAAAAAATGAGGCCATTGAACTGGTACGCAGATCGGCACATTTGCTGCATGGAAGCGAGTATCCGGAGATTGCAGAGATCGTCAACGCCATCATCCGGGAAGAAAAAAAGCAGAGTCCGTATTATCGTCAGGTGATCACAAGTTATCTGCATGCGCTGGTGTATGAGATGTTTCGTCTGAATGAACAGACACAGACGAGACTTGAGGCGGCAGGAAGCGGAACAATGCGGCAGATCGCAGATGCACTCACGTTTGTCAATGACCATTATCAGGAAGAGGTAAAAGTGTGCACCCTTGCGCAGGTCTGTGGGATGAGTGAGACATCTTTCCGGAAAGTGTTTGAAGAATATGTGCATATGCTGCCGATGGATTATGTGAATCTGGTGCGTGTACAATACGCGTGTGAACAGATGAAGCATGGCAATGATTCGATGGATGAGGTTGCCAGAAAGGCAGGATTTTCCACAACTTCCACCTTTAACCGGAATTTTAAAAAATTTTTTAATACGTCGCCATACCAGTGGAAGATCAATCCACAGCGGTATGAGCGGAAATTACAGAACTTTCATATTAACGCATTAAAGGGATGGTAAACGTTTTCGAAGAAAAGGAGAAAAGATGAGCAGATTTATTAAAGGAATGGACCTTTCCACATTGCTTGAGTTAGAGCGCTGTGGGGCAAAATATTATGACCATGGAAAAGAGCGGGATATTTTAGACATCATGAGAGATTATGATGTGGACACAATCCGTCTGCGTCTGTGGAATGACCCGTATTCCGAAACCGGTGAACCGTACGGTGCCGGATGCAATGATCTGGCAGAGACAATTGCCATCGGAAAGAAAGTATCCGATGCGGGATTCGGCGTATTATTAAATTTTCATTACAGTGATTTCTGGGCAGATCCGGGAAAACAGATTAAGCCAAAGGCATGGAAAGATTTTGATGCGGACCAGCTGGAACAGGCAGTTTATGAGTTTACCGGGGATTCTCTGCGCAAAGTACTGGAAGCCGGTGTCAATGTGACAATGATCCAGGTGGGCAACGAAGTGACCAACGGACTGCTCTGGCCGGAGGGATTAAAGCCGAATTATGACAATATTGCAAGATTTATCAGTTCCGGTATCCGGGCATGCCGTGCCGTTAAGCCGGAGATCCCGCTGATGATTCATCTCGACAACGGTGGAAACAATGAGATGTACCGCGACTGGTTCGATCATTATATGGAGCGTGGGGAAGATTTTGATTATATCGGACTTTCCTATTACCCGTTCTGGCATGGCACCCTGCAGATGCTTGAAGACAACATGAACGATATGGCAGCCCGTTACGGGAAGGAACTGATCGTGGCAGAGGTTTCTATGGGATATACCATGGAAGATTACAAGCAGTATGAGAAACTAAAGGACAGTGAGCGAAAGGGATATGCGACAAAGCCGGAACTTGTGGCAAAGATCGAGTATCCGATGACGGTACAGGGACAGGCAGATTTTACGAAGGACTTCTTAAACCGCGTGGCACATGTGCGTGACAACAAAGGTCTGGGATTTTTCTGGTGGGAGCCTGCATGGATTCCGGTACACGGAAGCGGCTGGGCAACGCCGGCATCTTTAAAGTATATGAATGATCCGGGACCATGTGGCAATGAGTGGGCAAATCAGGCATTGTTTGACTACGATGGAAATGTCCTTCCGGCACTGGAAGTGATTCGTGATTTTAGAAAATAAGATATGTAAAAATGTTGCATGAAGGAAGGGGAATGTTGCAAGTTGCGCAAAGCATATTGCAAAGAATTCCCCTTTATGTATAATGGAATTATCAAGAAAACGAACCGTTGCACCAAGCAGCGGATGAACATGCAGAAAGGGAGAGAACAATGATTCAGAATGATGTATTAGCAAAGTTTAAAGAGATCTTTGGCGATGAGGGGGACATCAGAGTATATTTTGCACCGGGACGTGTGAATCTGATCGGTGAGCATACCGATTACAATGGCGGACACGTATTTCCATGTGCACTTACTATTGGAACCTACATGGCAGCAAGAAAGAGAACCGACCGGAAACTGTGTTTTTATTCCATGAACTTCGATGAACTGGGAGTAATCGAAAGTTCGCTGGATGCATTTACTCCGGATCCGGATGGATTGTGGACCAACTATCCGATGGGGGTTATGTGGGCATTTGAAGGACGTGGCATGAAACTGGAAACCGGTCTGGATATTGCATTATTCGGAAATATTCCAAACGGTTCCGGACTTTCTTCTTCCGCATCCTTAGAAGTGGTTACCGGATATATGTTAAAGGATCTGTATGGTTTTGATGTGACCAATCAGGATCTGGCTCTGATCGGACAGTATTCCGAGAACAATTACAATGGCTGCAACTGTGGAATTATGGATCAGTTTGCATCTGCCATGGGTAAAAAGGACAATGCAATTTTCCTTGATACTTCGGATCTTTCTTTTGAATATGCACCAATCGTACTTGACGGGGCAAAAATTGTCGTCACCAACAGTATGGTAAAACACAGCCTGGTTACTTCCGCATACAATGACCGCAGAAATGAGAGTGCACAGGCACTGAAGGATCTGCAGACCGTTGTGGATATCAAAACGCTTGGAGATCTGACGGATGAGCAGTTTGAGCAGTACAAGGGAGCCATTAAGGATGAAGTTGCCAGAAAGAGAGGAAAACATGCGGTTTACGAGAATCAGCGTACAATCGCAGCAGTCAGGGCTTTAAAGGAAAATGATATTGAAACATTCGGAAAACTTATGAATGCTTCCCATGTTTCCCTGCGTGATGATTATGAGACCTCCTGTCCGGAAGTGGATGTACTTGTGGATGAAGCATGGAAGATTCCTGGTGTGATCGGTTCCCGTATCACCGGAGGCGGATTCGGTGGATGCACGGTCAGTATCGTAAAGGATGCATCCGTGGACGAATTCAAGGAGAAGCTGACAAAGGCATATGAGGAAAAAGTCGGAAAGACACCGGAATTTTATGTGGTTTCCATCGGAGATGGCCCAAGCCGTCTGATTTAAGAACGTATTACATAGGGTAAATGTGTGCGGAGTTGATTGGAACCGCATTTGCCGACAGGCTTTATAAAAAGGAGTACGAGATGATTCAGGAGAACATTTTAGAGTTAGTAAAATATGGTCTGAGCACCGGACTGGTAGATCCGGAGGACAAAGTATATACCATTAACCGCCTGCTGGAGCTTTTTCAGGTAGACGAAATCGAGGATGCGGTATTTGAAAAGGTGGAAAATCTTCTGGCATGGACACAGGAAGAGGCAGAAGGAAAACTTGAGGGAATCCTTGCAGAAATGATGGATTATGCATATGAGAATGGTCTCATGGCAGAAAACAGTATTGTATACAAAGATTTGTTTGATACAAAAATTATGGGATGTCTGGTACCGGAACCAAGCAGTGTCCGCAAGACGTTCCGTGATCTGTATGAGCATACCTCACCGCTTGCCGCAACGGATTATTTTTACAAATTAAGCTGTGACAGCAATTATATCAGAAGACAGCGTATCAAAAAAGACCGCAAGTGGACAACCGACACCGAGTTTGGAACACTGGATATCACCATCAATCTGTCCAAGCCGGAGAAAGATCCAAAAGCCATTGCGGCAGCAAAAAATGCAAAGCAGAGCGCGTATCCGAAGTGCCAGCTCTGTAAGGAAAATGAGGGATATGCAGGACGTGTCAACCATCCGGCACGCCAGAACCACCGCATCATTCCACTGACGATTAACAACAGTGACTGGTTTTTCCAGTATTCTCCATATGTATATTACAATGAGCACTGCATCGTGTTCAATTCCAAGCATACGCCAATGAAAATCGAGCGTGCAACGTTTGGAAAACTTCTGGATTTTGTGACACAGTTTCCACATTATTTTGTAGGTTCCAATGCAGACCTGCCGATCGTTGGAGGTTCCATCTTAAGTCATGATCATTTCCAGGGTGGACATTATACATTTGCCATGGCAAAAGCACCGATTGAAAAAGAACTTCAGTTTGAGGGATTTTCCGATGTGAAAGCAGGAATCGTGAAATGGCCGATGTCTGTCATCCGTATCAGCGGACCGGACAAGGAGCGTCTGATTGAACTGGCAGACAAGATTCTCTTAACCTGGAGAGGCTATACCGATGAGGATGCATTCATCTATGCCGAGACAGACGGAGAGCCACACAATACGATCACACCGATTGCACGCAGACGTGGAGATGATTTTGAACTGGATCTGGTACTGCGCAACAACATCACGACCGGGGAGCATCCTCTGGGTGTCTATCATCCACATGCAAAACTGCATCATATCAAAAAAGAGAACATCGGTCTCATCGAGGTTATGGGACTTGCGGTACTGCCTGCCCGCCTGAAAGATGAGATGGCAGAGCTTGCCGATGCACTGGTAAATGGTACAGACTTACGTGCAACAGAAACACTTGCTTCCCATGCAGAATGGGCAGAAGGTTTCCTTCCGAAGTATGATAAGATCACAAAAGACAATGTGATGGATATTCTGCATGAGGAAATCGGTCTGGTCTTTAATGAAGTATTGCAGGATGCAGGTGTGTACAAGTGTACACCGGAAGGACGTAAGGCATTCGAACGTTTTATTGCAGCTGTTTAATTGCGTTCTCTGGCAGATATAAGTTTTCTCAATGTGACGGAAGAAAGCGTATATTCTCTTTCTACAGAAAAATTTGCAAAGCAGCTCTGGCATTGATTTCAGGTTCTTTGTGTAAGGATTTTCATTTTATGCAATTATCTTTATTCAGTGAGTGCCAGAGCAAGTTGCAAATTTGTTCTTCCGAAAGAAATATACGCCTTCTTCCTGTTGGTTGGAGAAAAGATAATTTGGAAAATGTGCTGGTATCTATACAAAGAAAATTTGCATAAAAGATACCGTTATGGTATCTATACACTTAAAATGTAACATTTAGATACCACAAAGTCTCTATGGAACAAAAATTGCTTCTTCAGGTACCATTTTTTCAAAAAATCGGTATCTGAAGAAGCAATTTTTCTCTTGCAGGTGACATTCCTTTATTTTAGGCATTGAAAATAAGGAAATGTGTTACCTTAATCACTATTTTTTTATCAATAGATCCCGTCGTATCGAGAAAATTTATATTTATACTTGTTATTTATTGGCAAACCCTCCGCATAAGCTTCTTCCGACAGTGGAAGAATGCCGGAAGCAGGAAACAATCCGCAAACAGCCATGCCAGCGGACTGGCAAAACATGCAGCCGTAAATCCGAAGACCGGCACAAAGATCAGACCGATCAATGCGCGGGCAATCATCTCAAATACACCGGCAAATACAGCAAAGCCGGAAAATCCCATTCCCTGGATAAGAAAACGAACAATATTGACCAGTGACAGAAGCATATAAAAGCAGGTGTTGGTGATCAGAAATTGTCTGGCCTGTGCGACAACCTGTGTGATATTGGCACTGTCCGAAGGATCTATAAACAGATAGATCAGTGGACGTGCAAGGAAAATGATGACAACAAGGATCGCTGCGGAGTAAACTGCGGCAAGAATGGTGGCGGATTTCATACCACTTGCCAGACGATCATATTTTCCGGCACCCACGTTTTGTCCACCGTAAGTTGCCATCGTAGAACCGAGTGCGTCAAATGGGCACACCATAAACATCGAAATACGGCTGCCGGCCGTCATGGCTGCCACGGCGCCTGAACCTAAGGTGTTGACAGCAGTCTGCAGAATGACGCTTCCGATGGCGGTAATGGAATACTGCAGACCCATAGGAAGTCCCATAATCAGAAGATTTCTTACATAGGAAGCATCCAGTACCCAGTCGGAGCGCTTCAGGTGCAGAATGTCAAATTTCCGGATGATCACGAAAAGACACAGCACACCGGAAACCGCCTGCGATAAAACGGTAGCAAATGCGGCACCAAAAACTCCCCAGTGCAGACAGATGATAAAGAACAGATCCAGTCCGATATTTAAGACAGCCGCAACGATCAGAAAAATGACCGGCGTGATGGAATCCCCCAGAGAACGCAGGTAGGAGGAGAGTATATTATAAAGGATGGTGGCTGGTATGCCGGCAAAAATAACAACAATATAATTGTAGGACAGGTCGATAATATCGGAAGGTGTCTGCATCAGCACCAGAATCTGCCGAC
>OKVP01000371.1_pt1 | contig 19426 bp, 17 predicted proteins | sample 1604821 | NCBI WGS metagenome assembly OKVP01 (sample SAMN01760946, study PRJEB22395) | human gut metagenome | reverse complement strand
ATATCGGAATATTTACGGATAGGCGATGTCCAGGTTGCATAACCTTCTAATCCAAGCCCAAAATGTGGAGCAAGTTCCGATTTAAACTCCGCAAAGGTTAAATAACGACGTAAACGGAATTCTAAATAGTCACCTTCAATCGGTTCAATATCATGACGCATTTGGCAATAACCTTTTAAGGTTGCCAAATTTTCCACCGAATAACGCTCATATGGATAGAGGAAGCACCGTTTGTCCCGGCAGACGATGTCCTTATATTTTCTGCCCAGATCGAGGAACCACCGTCCCCGACCGTCAGGTCTGATCCGCTCTCCGTCACGATATCCCCGCGTGTAAGAACCGTCTTCCCCTTGATCGTACCGTTTCCGCCTGTGGACGCATAAATTCCGTCTGCCCCGGCATACACATTGCCATCCACCGTCACATTCTGTGCCCCGATGTTGATCTGTCTGTCGGCTATCAGCGCGTAACGCATAAACTCCTGCACCTGCCCCCTGCCGGAGAAATTCATCTTCGGAGTGGAAAACACCAGGTCGGTTTTGATCGTTGTCTCATAATCCTGTGCATCCTTATACCGGATCTGCACACCCTTTAACGTAAACGTCCCTGCACCGTAATCCACCTCATATTTTGGATCCGTGGCAGGAATATAACAACCCTGGTCTGCGGCTTCTTTGATGCAGCTTTTTACCGTATCCGTATCATAGCCGGAAACCCGGTACGCCACATTGCCGGAAGCGTCCATGGTATCCGATGCACCAACTGCCGGATCTGTGTGGTTTTCTGCAAACTGCTTCTGCAGCCCGTCCATATATCTGGTGGCAAATACTTTCTGCACATCCCCGCCGGAAGCAGAATACGTCAGGTAATTTTCAAGGACATCCGCATACGCTTTCTCCAGTGACTGCTCTGCAAGTTCCCTTGCACCGGCACGCAGATTATCCATCAGTTCATCCGCACTGTAGAAATTTTTCTTCGTGCCGCGTTCCACTTCCTTCATCTCAATATTGACAATCGTAATCTTGGTGATCACCACGGCAATCAGGCTTACCACAACCATCAGAACCAGTACGGCAAGCAGGGAGGCGCCACGGTTATCCTGTTTGAACCGGTTTCCTTTCATCGCTACTCTCCTTTCGACGTGCTGACCGTAATATAACGGTACTTTTCCTTATCCGGATTGTTTCCGCCCTTGCCTTTCTTATATACACAGACCGTCAGATCGACCTTTCGCACTCCCCCGCTGCTTGCCACCAGAGGAGCAACCGACCCAGCCGGCAGCTTAAAGCTGTCCTGATAAACGGCTCCCTTGTTGGTCACCGCAGCCGGATCATCCGGATACGACTTGTTGCCAAGGTTTGATGCCACAGACGGCATCGGGCATCCCTGCGGCAACACCGTCATCTTATAATCCGGTCTGATGCTGTTGACATCCGCAATATTCTGGCATACAAACACCAGCTTGGGATTCACACCGGCAGCGTATGTAACCTCCATCGTATCGCTGTCCTGTGCCACATGGTACATAAGATAAATATGCTCCACATCACGGATGTCTTCCTCTGCAAACTCATTACATTCATATACTTCCGAAGGATCTATGCCCAATACCTCATCACCTGTTTCCCCACATGTATAGCTGCATGCCACCCGGACATGCGTGCTGTCTGCCGTAACCGAAAATTTCCGCTTCATCTTCGCCTGCAGTTCGCTATCCCCAAGCGGAAGCGTCCCCGGATGTGCAGCAGCATATGTCATATTTTTTTCCGAAAAATACGTCATTGCTTCCTGCAGCTGGTTATGTTCCAGTGCCACAACATCTTTTGTGTCATCAATCCCTTCGATCTGTGGGATATTGGTGTCATTTTCAGCTGCAGCCGTACTGACAGAAACCTCGACATCATACGTGCTGCCAGAAGTGCCTGCCGCCGCGTAGTACACATTCTCCGCCTGAAATGCGGGTGCCGGGGCAGCCGCCGGAGTCTCACTGAGCAGGGTGTAGCCCTTTCCTTCCAGATAGGGAACACGAAATCCTGCCCCTGTCGTCACCACAGCCAGCTCTTTTTGGTTTTTTAAATTCTCCAGCACTTCCTGCGCCAGATTGGTTGCGTGCTGTTTGTCTGCCATCATCGCATTGTACTTCATGGACTGCGTAAAATAAGACAGCAGCGGAATGGAAATAATAGCAAGAATTGCCATGGCAAGGATAACTTCCAGCAGGGAAAATCCACCATTGTTATTCGGTTGTCTCTTCATCTGCGGACCTCCTTCCCATCCGTTTTACGGTGCAGTTTCAAGCGATGTGCTTCTGCCAAAAATACTCATCACACCTTTTGACATATTCGGAAATACCGGTGGAACATACTCTTTTCCGGTGTTCTCCAGATAATACATATTCAGTGTCATCTCCCCGTTTAATTTTCCGGTGGAATCATCATAATTTGCCGTAAACTGTGAAATCGTTGTACGATCCTTAAAATTGTTGACATAAGCAATCATTTCCTTTAACCCGGCATAGCCTGCCTCATAGCGGATACCGATAGAGGCATAATATCCCCGGACCTCTTTTGGCTCCGGTCCTGCCGTTTCCTGTTCTGCTGCGTCTGCCCCCTGTGTGCTCTCTTCACTCTGGCTTTCGGATGCAGAAGATGCCTCTGCATCCGGTGCGGTAGTGGAAGAAGCATCCGTTCCTGCGGCCGTGTCCGTGCCATCGGTCTGCACATCCACAGCAACCGGCTGGTTCATGGTAAACGTAATGTCCGTAATATGGAAATCGCTGCTGTTATCCTCATACGCCTGTAACGACTCAATAGCCTTCTCGGTTGTCATTGCAGAAGGATACGTACTGATAATCGTCTTCTGCTTTTTTACCATCCGCTGGATATTTTCTTTTACCTTCGGAAGTCCTGCCTCCATCTGTTCCATCTGCTGCACTTTTGCCTGATCGGCCGTATTCTGTTCTTCAATCTTCGCTGCCTTGCTCATTCCCTTACTGAAAATAAAGAAATACGAACATGCCACTATGACAATCGCACAGAAAATGAGCAGCAGCCGCTTGTCGGAATCTGAAATTTTAATTCTATTCATTGGTCTGCTCCTCTCCTTCCACGCCGTCTGTATCGGTATCCGCATCGGTATCCGCAGACGGAACCGCTTCTTTTATGAGATGTCCGTCCTCCCCGAGAAATGCACCGGTATAATAAGCATTTAACGTATACGTCCACGTCGCCGTGCCGCTGTCTTCATCAGACTCCTCCGACATGGACGGAATCGAAGGATTTTCAAGCAGCGTCACATCCGCAAAATTCAAAAGCATCTGTCCGACCGTAACTTTCCGGTCTGCCTCCATATTCAGTGTTATCAGTGAACCATCCGTCTGAATGCTTTTTACATGGATGGTTGTCGGAAGTTCATTTTCCAGCTGCATGATCAGCGGATACAACTGCTCATTTTTCGTGATGGTGGCAAGATCCAGTTTCTCATACACCTGTTCCTCCGCCTGTACCCGCGCGTAATCGTCATACGTCTCCTGCACATAGGAAAGATCATTAATCCGTTTGGTCAGGTTGCGGTGCTCACGATAAGCCAGCAGCTGACGCACACTGGAACCGAGAATCAGCAGGACACTTACCAGCACTGCCCCCGCCAGAATCACATATGCCGTGTGCAGGTCGTTCTTTTTGGAATCTGCCACAAGCATGTCCTTTGGCCTGGCATCAATCGGATGAACCGCCGCACCGATGACCGAAAGGAAACCGACAGCCGTTGCCGCCTTCGGTCTCGTCCCGGAAGATGCCGCATCCGGTGTTACCGTCCCCTCAGCCGCCTTGTTTTTTCCGCTCCGTAAATCGATGACCTTCGTGAAATCAATTTCCTGCAGCGGAAGCGGAAGTTCCTGTGCAAACAGTTTGTGCATGCCTGCAAAACGGGAACCATCGCCAACCAGATAGACATTCCCGACAAATTCCTGTTTGACCTGGTTCTGATAATACTCAACCGCCGTGTTTGCAATGCGCAGATGATACCGCAGGGACTCCGCCAGATCCTCATATGCCTCTTCTGCCAGAGCCTGCTGACGCTTCATCTCCTCCTGGTTTCCCATCTCCGGAATCGTCGGACGGTTGTATATCACATTGTGTTCTAAAAGGAAATCAAGTGCTTTCTCCTCATCGTCAATGCCAAGCACCGGATGGTCGATCACCATCGTGATCGTGGCTCCATAGCCATACGGTGTCACACGCTGAAAGACCAGTTTTTTATTTTCCAGAATACTGATGACCGTTGCCTGTTCTTCCAGCTGCACGACCACGGCATTTTCCAGAAAACTGTCACACAAAAGCTGTACCGTTCCGTTTCCGATATAGTCAAACGTCTCCACCTTAAGCCCTGCCAGCTCGGCAAAGGTCACATAGTTGTTTAAAAGGTTATCCGGAATTGCAACGAGAAGCAGCTTAAGCATCTTCTTTCCGTCTTCTTCCTCCACATCCATCTTGCTGTAGCTGATGGTGTAATTGCTCACATCCATCGGGAAATAATCACGGATCTGGGATTCAATGATTCCCATGATCTTATTGTCCTTGACAAACGGGATCATGACCTCGCGGGTAACGACCTTAGAGGAGGAAAGGGTAAATACAACTTCCTTCTCATGGATATCGTGTCTGCTTAGTTCGCCCTTTAATGCCGATGCAAACGCTTCTTTGTCGCGGATATAGCCATCTTCCACCGCATGTTCCGGGGTGCGGAACGCAAACGCTTTATGTACCGGCGGGTTTTTCTTGCGGTAATCAGCCAGTGCGACTTTTGTCCACCATACACCGGCCTCAATACTTACTACTCTTTTGACCATTTTCATTTTCTCCTTTATATTTTCCGAAAGGTTTTCATTGGAAAATGTACAAAAATAATTATGCTTTGTTCATGTTCTCTGAAAAATCACAAATCCTAATTATTTTTCTACATTTTCCATCGTAACGTTGTGGCATAAAAAATTGTGCGGTGAAAATGACAGATGTTTAAAATTCGCCACAGGAATAAGAAAAACTTTACTTTTTTTAATTATGCCATACGTAGCAGTTCCTGCCATGTTTTAATAAATGCCCATCATGCCAAGGTACCAGGTCCAGAAACGGCTGCCCCAGAGTGCGGCGATGAATATGCCTGCCGAAAGGTACGGACCGAGTGCAAGCAGGTTGTTTCGCTTGCTTACTTTCATGCGGATGGTATGGATGACGGAGCCAAGAATGCATGCAAGAATAAATGCAAAAATAATGTTTTTTGCGCCTAAAAGCAGGCCTGCATATGCCATGAGTTTGATGTCTCCCCCACCGATTGCTTTGCCGGAGGAGAAATAATACAGGCCATACAAAAACAGGCTGACAACGACTGCCCCGATGATATGGGACAGGATATGCCGGAAATCATACACGGTCATGATGATACCGAGCAGTCCCAGAAACAGGTTCTGGGAAACCGGTATCTGATAGGTTCTCTCATCGATGACCGCAATGACAATCAGGGCAGATGTCATGAGACAATACAGCACACTGCTGAACGTGAAACCGCCCGCCATGAAAACGACCACATACAGCACACCATTTAAAGCCTCGATTAATGGGTACTGTATGGAAATCCTAGCACCACATTGCCGGCATCTGCCCCGAAGAATTATGTAGGAAAATACAGGAACCATGTCCCGCCAGCCCAGCTTACGCCCGCAGTTCATACAGTGCGAGGACTGCACGATATTCTCTTTTTTCGGGATACGGAAGATCAGCACATTTAAGAAACTGCCGATGACGATTCCGTATAAAAATATAACAATGTAAAGAAAAATCGTAAGTTGGGTTAGCATTTGCATCTCCTAAAATAATACTTAATTAAAGTTCTGCTTTAACTTTCTCTAATTTAGTTCCATCAGCTGATGTTTCAACTGTATGATGAGTAAGATCATAATCAATTGTAATTCCTGTTACCTTCTGTCCTTCCGTTGATGTCATCTTTCCCTTCTTAGTAGAAGGATCATATAAATCAGTTGCTGAACTATATCCTGTAAGTTCCTGAATCTTAGTTGCAATCTTAGCTTCATCACTATCAGCATTTGCACCACCACCATTAGCCTCATATACTTTTACTTGCAATGTTCCACTTGTGGTTGTCAGTTCACTTGCAAGCATAGAATATGCAGATACAGCAGCAGTAGAGTAACTATTTACAATCTGCACATCTTTTGCTTCTTTTGATTTATTAATATACGGAATTACCTGTGTACCAACAATACCTACCAAAATTGCCATAATAGCGATAACGATAATCAACTCTACGAGAGAGAAACCTTTGTTATCCTTCTTTTCATTCTTTGCTTTCATGTTCTGAAGCAGTTCCATAATTTTCTTCATACCCTTTGTTCTCCTTTTTTGAATATATTTTTATGTATCTATCATCACATGTCTCATGGCAGACATGTAACAACCCTTCTTCTGCCTGCGGTCAGGCTCCGATGCTGTCGTACAGGCTGTACATCGGCATCATGATCGCAAGGACGATCGGCACCACAACCACTGCCATCACAATGATGATGAGCGGTTCCATTGCGGCAAGCAGTGCCTCGGTCGCCGACTCCACCTCTTCATCATAATATGCTGCGACTTTGTCGAGCATGTCTTCCATATTACCGGTTTCCTCCCCGATCTCTATCATATGGTAGACCATCGGTGGAAAGACCCCGGAATCTGCCAGCGGCTTCGAGAGCGGGATTCCACGGCTGACCTCTTCGGTCGCATCTTTTAATGCCTGCTTAACCACGGCATTCCCCATCATCTCGGTCACAAGCCCGAGTGCATCCACCAGCTGGACACCGGAGCCCATCAGTGTGGACAGTGTTCGCGTCATGCGCGAGGATGCCGTCTTAATGCTGAGCGGACCGACCAGCGGTACCTTTAGAATAAATTTTCCCAAAATATGTGCCCCGCCCTCTGTCTTTTTCCACGCATGGATAAATATGGCAATCCCTGCGATGATGGCAACAATAAAATACCAGCTGTGCACAAAGAAATCACTGACTGCCATGACTGCAAGCGTGATGCCCGGCAGTTTTCCGCCGACTTCGTCAAACTGGGAAGTAAAGGTAGGCACAATCTTAATCATCATGATGGCTACAACAACGATAATAACAAGAATCAGGATGACCGGATAAATCGCCGACTTGATGATCAGCCCCTTCAGGTGGGCTTCTTTTTCAAACTGGCTTCCCACACGGCTGAATGCTTTATCCAGTCCACCGGAGGATTCCCCGGCGGCAACCATCTGCACCATGAGGTTCGGAAAAATCTTCGGGTGCTCCGCCATCGCAACGGCGAGGGTCTCCCCTCGCTGTACGGAATCCCGCACTTCTGCGATTGCGTTGGCAAACGGTTTGTTCTCGGTCTGCTCGGATAGCATGTCGAGTGCCTCGACGACGGTCACGCCGGCATTTAATACGCTCTCAAACTGGCGGCAGAATACGCTCATTTCGCGGACGCTGACGGCTTTTCCGATATGGATTTCGAGATCTTTGTTAAATGCGTTGGCTCTTGCGATGGAAACGATGGTGTTGCCGCCGGATTTGAGTTCTGCCGAAGCAACTTCCATGTTCATGGCCTCGATGGTGCCGGTTTTTGGTTTTCCATCGGCCCCGACCACTTCGTATTTATAACTTGCCATGTCTTAACTCCTTTTTAAAACAGCTTCTGCTGCATGTTTCCTGTATCCTGTGCATACTCTACGGCATTTGCCGCATCGATTTTGTGTTTCAGGTACAGGCCGAATAAGGAATCATCCATCGTCTGCATGCCAATCTTCTTACTTGTCTGCATGATGGATGGAATCTGGTGTGCCTTATCCTCCCGGATCAGGTTTTTGATCGCCGGGGTACCGAGCATGACTTCAAATGCCGCCACACGGGATTTTCCGTCGATCGTCGGCAGAAGCTGCTGGGAAATTACCGCCTCAAGAACCGATGCCAGCTGCGAGCGGATCTGGTTCTGCTGGTGCGGTGGGAACACATCGACAATACGCTCAATGGTAGGTGCCGCACCGATGGTATGCAGGGTGGAGAATACCAGATGTCCGGTTTCTGCTGCTGTGATGGCAGTGGAAATCGTATCAAAGTCACGCATCTCCCCCACAAGGATAATGTCCGGATCCTCACGGAGTGCCGCACGGAGCGCATTTCCATAGGAATCGGTATCCAGCCCGATCTCCCTTTGGTTTACGATGGACCGGTTATGCTTATGTAAATACTCGATCGGATCTTCGAGTGTAATGATATGTTCGTTCCGTTCTTTATTGATGACATCGATCAAAGATGCCAGTGTGGTGGATTTACCGCTTCCGGTCGGTCCCGTGACAAGGACAAGCCCACGCTTTTTCTTTGTCAGCCCAAGGACAGCTTCCGGCACCCCGAGGTCCTCCGGTGTCGGGATATCGCTTGCCACGATACGCAGTACAGCCGCATAGGAACCTCTCTGGTGGAAAGCGTTGACACGGAACCGTCCCACACGCGTATCCGTGTAGGCAAAGTCCACTTCCCCTGTGGCTTCCATGGTTTTTTTCTGTTTTTCGTTAAACATGGATTCCACCAGTTCTTTGGTCATCGCCGGTGTCAGTTTCTCAAATCCGTCCATTTCATAAAGTGTTCCGCTGATCCTGCACTTCGGCCGTACCCCCACGGTAATATGTAAGTCGGACGCATGATGCGCTTTTGCTATCGAAAGAAGCGTATACATTGACAATTCCATCTGTTTTGCTGCCTTCCCTTCCCTGTTTTATTTAATCCTCTTCGTCATCGTATGCCACACGCTGCACTTCCTCGACGGTGGTGATTCCGCGCAGTGCGTAATCAATGGCACTCATGCGAAGCGTTTTCATGCCATGTGTTAGTGCGATCTCCTCAAGCACATCCGCATTCTCCCCGCGGTTGATCGCCTGCCGCAGGTCTGCCGTGACCGGCATGATCTCATAAATACCGATTCTTCCATAGTATCCGGTTCCGCCGCAGCGGACACATTCTTTGTGCCCCGGTGTGCGGACATTGATCCGTCTGGCGGGATCCTTTATGCCGAGTATTTTTTTCTCCCCTGCGGTTGCCTCCCGGACAATTCCGCATGCCGGACAGACCCGGCGCACCAGACGCTGGGCGATTACCCCGACCACGGAATCCGCAATCAGGTAGTTTTCCACTCCCATATCTGCCAGACGGGTGATGGTATTTGCCGAACTGTTTGTATGTAAGGTGCTGACCACCAAGTGTCCGGTGATGGATGCCTTTACCGCAATCTCTGCGGTCTCCTGGTCACGGATCTCCCCGATCATGATGATGTCCGGATCCTGACGCAGGATGGAACGCAGTGCCGAGGAAAAGGTAAGTCCCGCCTTTTCGTTTACCTGTACCTGGTTGACCCCGTTTAAGTTCGCCTCAACCGGATCTTCTACCGTGATGATATTGACACCTTCTACGTTTAATTCATTTAATGCGGTATATAATGTCGTGGACTTACCGCTTCCGGTCGGTCCCGTGACGAGAATAAGCCCGTTCGGATGGCTTAGGATATGGTCAAATTTTTTTAATTCGTCCTCCGGGAATCCCAGATCCCGCTTGTCCAATGTCAGTGCTTTTTTCTGTGCGAGACGCATAACGACCTTTTCCCCATAGACGGTCGGAAGCACGGACACACGGATGTCGTATTCCTGCCGGTCCACAATGCTGGTCGCACGACCGTCCTGCGGGCGGCGCTTTTCGGAAATGTCAAGTCCGCTGACAATTTTAATTCTTGCGATCAGTGCGGCATGCAGGCTGATGTCATGCCGCATGGCTTCGTGCAGCACGCCATCCACACGGAACCGGATCCGCACCTGGTTTTCCATCGGCTCGATATGGATATCGCTGGCTCTCCTGTGGACCGCCTGCTCGATGATCTGTCCTAACAGTTTGACAATCGGTGCCTGCTGGACATTGTTCTCATCGTTTCCACTCCCGGTTTCTAAGGCTGCCCTGGCTTTTGCCTGTTCCTGCTTTTCCCTTGTATACTGTTCTGCCACACGCAGGGCTTCTGCATTTCCATAGTAGCGGTCGATGGCTGCCGCAATATCACTCGGGGTTGCAGCAAAACGCTCCACCTGACACCCGGTAATGATGGAAACATCGTCCATCGCCCGGATATCCAGCGGATCGCTCATTGCCACGCACAAAAGATTGGGATTTTTCTCATTGAACTTAAACGGAATCAGATTATACTTCCGCAGCACTGCCTCGTCCAAAAGCCGGATGATTTCCTCCGGGATGCGCAGGGTCGACAGATCGACACTCTGTATTTTCAGCTGTGCCTTCAGTGCCTCTACGATCTGTTTTTCGTCTGTAAACCCCAGATCTATCAGTACCACTCCGAGACGCTCTCCCTGTTTTTCTGTTTTCTGGACCTGTAACGCTTTTACCAGCTGATCCTGCGAAATGACTCCTGCATCCACAAGCAGATCGCCCAGTCGCTTCTTCCGGGCAAACCCTACCAACTTATCCATGTAATACTCCCACTACGTTAAACATTTATTATTTTCGAATAATTTCGAGCAATTAATGATTATTATAACCTTTTTTGTTCTCTATTGCAATCCTTTTTCATGTATAAAATATAACTTTATTGCATTTTACCGTTTCTTTTTTTGTGCAAATTTCACATCTAGGTCTTTTGTCCTATTTTATTTGCCGTCATTTCCTCCACAAAAATGCCATATCCTTTCGTTGGATCGTTAACAAGCACATGGGTCACGGCACCGATCAGTTTTCCATCCTGCAGGATCGGACTTCCGGAGAGTCCCTGCACGATTCCGCCGGTCAGCTTCAGCAGGTTCTCATCCTCCACATGAAAACGGATTCCCTTATTTTTATCTCCCGGTGTATAATCAAGATCATCAATTACGATGCGATACGACTGCAGTTCCCCGGACGCATCCGACAGAATTACCGCATCCTTTGTCTGAATCTCCTGTTTGTAACCGACCGGACACAACAGACTTTCGTTTTTCTTTTCTTCCCGGAAGTTTTTCGTCAACGTGCCATAGATACCGATTTGTGTATTGCTGGACACTTCTCCGATCTGGTTGTCTTTCCCATAATAGACAACTCCCTCCAGCTCTCCCGGTGTTCCCCGGACACCTTTTTTGATACCGAGCACCTGTGCTTTGTACAGCCGGCCGTCTGACAGACGGAGCAGGTCTTTGGTCTGTCCGTTTCCGATTCCGTGTCCCAGTGCCCCGAAGTTTCCGTCCTGATCAAAATAGGTCAGCGTGCCGATCCCTGCCATGTCATCTTTCACCCAGAGTCCCAGACGATAGCCTTTGTGTTCTGCTGCCTCAACCGGCTCCACCGATACCTGAATCTGCTCGGCTCCACGCCACAGGGTCAACACCACCGGTTGTTCCCCGTACTGATTGATCCGCTCCATCAGTTCTTCTTTTTTCGTGACCACTTTTCCATTTACAGCAGTAATATAATCTCCCGGAAATACAATGTGTTCTGCCGGCTGCCGGCTGCTTCCGTCCACAGTTTCCACCGGGCCGGATCCCAGCACCAGTACTCCTTGGGCAGCCCCGTAAATGCCCACCACCTGTCCGCTCACGTATAAAGATTTTCCGTTCACCACGGAAACCTGCACCTCTTTCATGGGAAGGATGCCAAACAGATAGCAGGTCAGTGTATATTCCCCCTGCTTCAGCTGGCTGCACGTTTCCACTGCCCGTTCCTGCTTCATTGCCTGAAACGTCCGCTCCCCGATCTGTGCCATAACGGATTGCGGTTTTGTGGACATTGCCAGTGTGACCGGAATTTTTTTGTCCAGTTCCAGTTTCTGCCCCTCCTGCACGTATACATGATCGGGAATGGCATGTATCATGGTGGCATAGGCAAAGCAGCACAGCGCCAGAACATAAATACAGATAATATTTTTGAATATACGCATATAAAAAGACCGCATGCCAAAGGTTCTCCTATCTTCTCGGATACCTTTAGTATGCGGACTTTGGTTTTATCTATTCGTATTTTTCTGCCAGACGTTTCATCTCGCGTGCGTTTTCTAAAACCGTATCCGTGATCTCCACGCCGCCAAGCATCCGCGCCAGTTCCTCGATACTTTCCTCTTCCCGCAGCGGATGAATCCGGGAAACCGTGGACGCATGCTCCACCGATTTTTCAATCAGGAAATGGGCATCTGCCATGGCAGCAATCTGCGGCAGATGAGTGATGCAGATGATCTGGTGCGTCTTTGCCAGCAGTTTCATCTTCTGCGATACCATCTGCGCCGTACGCCCGCTGATTCCACTGTCAATCTCATCAAAGATCAACGTCGGAATCTCATCCGTATCCGCCATGACGGTCTTGACCGCGAGCGCAATACGGGAAAGTTCTCCGCCGGAAGCGACCTTTCCCAGAGGCTTTAACGGTTCTCCCGGATTGGTGGAGATCATAAATTCTGCCTCATCCCAGCCTCCGGCACTGTACTCCGTCTTCCGGAATTCCATCGTAAACTGCACATCTAAAAAATTCAGATCTTCAAGTGCCTGTGCAATCGCTTTCGTCAATCCCTTTGCCGCTTTCTTCCGGATTCCGGAAACCTCTGCACACAGCCCGTCCAATTCTTCTTTCTTCCGGTTCATGGAAGTTAAAAGATCATTTAAGTATTTATCATAATCCTGTAATACGGCAATACGCTTTGTTTTTTCTTCCGCTGACTGCAGAATCTCTTCCATCGTATTTCCATACTTGGATTTCAGGTGATTGATCTCATCAAGCCTCTTTTCGGTCTGATAAAAGACTTCGTCATCAAATTCCTCCCCCGACAGGTAGGAAGAAATCTCATGATTGAAATCGCTCAGCAGATTATCAATATCGGTAAGCATCTGTTCCATCTGCGCAATGCGCTCCTCATATGCCGAAACCGAACTGACTTCCCGCAGGGCACGGCTGACGAGTTCCGATGCATTCTCTCCGGTACCGCCGTCTCCCCCGGCAGCTGCACCGGCAGCCGATATGGCATCCATGATCTTTTTTGCGTTTGCAAATCTGCGATACTGTTCTTCCAGCCGGGTATCCTCCCCGACGGAAAGCTGTGCCTCTTCGATTTCCTTTACTTCATACGCAAGAAACGACAACTCTCTGGCGCGCTCCTCGGTATCCAAAGACGAGGACTCCCACTCTTTTTTCAGTTTCCGGTATTCCTGATAACAGGCGGCAAGGCGCTCCTTTTTTTCTCCCAGCGCGTCTTTTGCATAGGCATCGAGGATTTCCAGATGTTTCTTTTTGGAAAGAAGGGACTGGTGCTCATGCTGTCCGTGAATATCGATGAGCAGGGACGCCACCTCTTTTAACCGGGAAGCAGACACTGCTTCTCCATTGATCCGCGCAATTGCCCTTCCGGAAGTTATCTTACGACTTAATATTACTGTTTCATCCTCTGTTTCTATGCCAAGTTGCCGGATCGCATCCAGAACCTTTGGGTTTTCAACCGAAAAGACCAGCTCCACAAGTGCGGTCTCTTCGTTATCCCGAAGCAGTTCCTTTGGAACCTTCTCTCCGAGTGCCAGTGCAACCGAACCAATGATGATGGATTTACCGGCACCGGTCTCTCCTGTCAAAATATTAAGTCCTTCTTTAAATTCTACCTCTGTTTCTGTAATAAGAGCGAGGTTCTTCACATGTAGATTTTGTAACATACATTCTCCTTCTACTTTTCCGAAGCATTTTTATTACTGTTCTACAATTTTCCGAAGCTTTTTCATGATGTGCACCGCGTCATCGGACGTACGGATCACACACAGAATCGTGTCGTCTCCCGCAAGTGAGCCGACAATCTCCTGCATACGCATGGCATCTACTGCAGCCGCAACGGCTCCCGCCATACCGGACACGGTTTTGATCACAACAATATTTTCCGCAGCATCCACGGACAAAAATCCTTCCCTGAGAACCCTTGCATATTTTTCCATCATATTAGAATCTGCGTCCGTAATCACCGCATATTTTTGTCTGCCGTTGTCGGTCGAAATCTTTGTCAGCTTCAGTTCACGGATATCACGGGATACGGTTGCCTGGGTAACCTGAAACCCTTCTTTTTCGAGATATGCGGACAATTCTTCCTGTGTTTCCACATCTTTTTTCTGAATCAATTCGAGTATCTTTGCCTGTCGTGTTGTTTTCATATGTCCTCCTTTGCGTCCTACGGTCTCATCTTTTTCCTCAGTATTTCCAGGAAACTCTGGTTACTGATTTTGCAGATCCAGATGGTACTTTGTGCCTGTGCAATCCGCACACGGTCTCCCACGTGCAGATGCTCCGGTGTGTCCCCGTCAAAGCTGACACATGCCGTCTCGTCCTTTTGAAACCGTCTGCTTCCCATCTCGATCTCCACAACATCCTCCGCTCCAAACACAATGCTTTTGGAGTTTAAGTCATGTGCATTGATCGGTGTCAGAAGAAGTACCCTTGCTTTCGGGTCCACGATCGGACCTCCGGTGGAAAGATTATACCCCGTGGAACCGGTCGGTGTCGCAACAATCACGCCATCTGCGTGGTAAGTTGTCAGATATTCCCCATTGACATACACATTTAAAAGCAGCATGGACAGATCCCCGGACCAGTGGATCACGACATCATTCAATGCCATATGTGCGCCGTTTCCACCAATTTTTTCGCCGGTCAGAACAATCCGCTCTTCCATGATGCAATCATCCTGCATCAGACAGTCGATGGCATGAAATACGGTAGCTTCCTCAAGCTCACACAGATACCCCAGTGTCCCAAGGTTGACACCGATCAGCGGAATCTGCAGCGCCTCCACCTTGGTTGCTGCGCGGATTAACGTGCCGTCTCCGCCGAGAACAAGGATACATTCCGTGTCTGCCGGAATCTCGGAAAGTGCAAAATCTTTCTGGTTATCATCCTCCACATTGCTGACACAGATTGCAGCACTGCCGCCCTTTTGTTGTATGTACGAGACAATTTCGTTTGAGAGTGTCAGATCACGATCTTTGTACCGGTTCGTGATCAGCATAAATTTACGCATCTACTTATCCAATTCTCCGTGTGCTGCTTCCACAACTGCGTGAATATCCACGGATTCCTCCTTTATTGCTTCGTCCGATTTTTCAATATGCACGAGATACTCGATGTTTCCCTCCGGTCCCTTGATCGGTGAGTATTCCAGATGGTGTACCGAAAATCCGTTTTCCAGTGCAAAGGTAATGATCCTCTCGATCACTTCCTCGTGAACGGCCTTATCACGTACCACGCCTTTCTTTCCCACTTTTTCCCGTCCGGCTTCAAACTGTGGTTTGATCAGACACACCATCTGTCCGCCGTCCTTTAACAGTGCATATGCCGCCGGGAGCACTTTGGTCAGGGAAATAAATGAGACATCCACCGAAGCAAAATCGAGCACATCATCGATATCTTCCGGTGTGACATAGCGGATGTTTGTTTTTTCCATACAGACAACCCTTGGGTCCTGGCGCAGTTTCCATGCAAACTGACCATATCCCACATCGACGGAATACACTTTCTTTGCCCCGTTCTGCAGCATGCAGTCGGTAAACCCGCCCGTCGAAGCACCGATGTCCATGCACACCATGCCATCTAAGGAAATGGAAAAATGTGTCATCGCTTTTTCCAGTTTCAGACCGCCGCGGCTGACATATTTCAATGTATTTCCGTGGATCTCAATCGGAGCATCCTCTGCAAAAGTGCTTCCCGCCTTATCCTCCCGGTTATTGTTGACAAATACATTGCCTTCCATAATCATGGTCTTTGCCTTTTCCCGCGATGGTGCCAGACCACGTTTTACAAGAAGTACATCCAATCGTTCTTTCATAATTCCTCCGGTAATTCTGCTAATATTTTTTCCGTCACGGAATCTGCATCCAGTCCCAGTGCTTTTTTTAATTCGCCAACACTTCCATGTTCCACAAAGCAGTCAGGAATTGCAATCCTGAGGACCTTTGTATGCAGTGCTTCTTCCTCCAGAAATGCAGCCACATGCTCTCCAAATCCCCCGCTTGCCACGTTCTCTTCCATCGTCACAAGAAGCGGATGGGATTCTGCCAGTTTCCGCAGGCAGTTTTTATCCAGTGGCATGGCAAATCTTGCATTTACCACCGTTGTCGGGATTCCTTTTTCTGCCAGTTTTTTTCTTACCTGCCAGGCGGTTTCCACCATCGAACCGATTGCAAAAAGTGCAGCGTATGTACCCTCGGCGAGTACTTCCGCACAGCCTTTTTGAATCGGTGCCCGCTGATCTTTCCAGAGATCGCAGGCTTCTCCGCGCGGATAACGGATCGCCACCGGTTCCTCTGCAGCAATCGCATACTTGAGCATATCGGAAAGCTCCCATTTGTTTTTCGGAGCCATAACCGTCAGGTTCGGAATACTTGACAGATACGACAGGTCAAAAATTCCCTGATGCGTGGCGCCATCCTTTCCGACTAATCCTGCACGGTCTACGGCAAACACAACCGCAAGGTTTTGTGCACACACATCATGCAGCACCTGGTCATAGGCACGCTGTAAAAAGGAAGAATACACCGCAAATACCGGTTTGAGTCCCGCCTTTGCCATGCCGGCTGCAAACGTCACTGCATGCTCCTCGGCAATTCCCACATCAAAAAAACGTTCCGGGAAAAGATTTTTAAATCTCTTTAAACCGGTTCCGTCTGCCATCGCTGCGGTAATCGCAACCACCTTCGGCTCCCGCTCCCCCATTTTGCGCATGACTGTGGAAAACACATCCGTGTAATGCGCTTTTTCCTGATGATACAACGGAACACCGGTGTCAATGTCAAACGGTCCCGTTCCATGGAAGCGCGCCGGATGACGCTCGGCAGGAAGATATCCCTCTCCCTTGATCGTGCGTACATGAACCAGCACCGGACCGCGCACACGCTTTGCTTCCGCAAGCACTTTTCGGATTTCTTTTATGTTGGTGCCATCCACCGGGCCTAAATAGGTGATTCCCATATTTTCAAAAAACATTCCCGGAACAAACAGCTGTTTGATACCGCTTTTGGCATTGCGGATACTCTTGACCATCCGTTCCCCCACAACCGGAATCCGGTTTAGGGAATTGGTCACACCGTCTTTTAAATCCAGATAGGCATCCGAGGTGCGGAAAGAATTCAGATACTGGTTCATTCCTCCCACATTTTCGGAGATCGACATCTGGTTATCATTTAACACAATAATAAAATTGGTTTTCATGCGGGAAGCATTGTTCATTGCTTCGTATGCCATACCGCCGGTCAGTGCCCCGTCTCCGATCACAGAGACCACATAATAATTGTCACCGGTCAGTTCCCTCGCCTGCGCCATGCCAAGTCCTGCGGAAATGGAAGTGGAACTGTGCCCGGTATTGAATGCATCCGCCGGATCTTCCTGTGTCTTTGGAAAGCCGCTCATCCCGCCATACTGCCGTAAAGTGGCAAACCCCAACTTACGCCCGGTTAAAATCTTGTGCGTGTAGGACTGATGTCCGACATCCCAGATAATCCGGTCTCTCGTCAGGTCAAATGACAGATGAAGCGCCATCGTCAGTTCAATCACACCCAGATTCGATGCCAGATGTCCTCCGGTTTTTGCAATATTTTCCACCAGAAAATCACGGATTTCTTCCTGTAGCTCCTCCAGTTCTTCCTCGTTTAGTTGTTTGATATCATTTACTTTTTTTATCCGATCTAAAACCATGTTGCCCTCGAAAAATTAATGATCCCTGTTGATCAAATAGAAAAACAGGTCATGCAGAAACGTATGCTCTCCTTCAAATTCATCCAGTATCTTTATTGCTTCCCCGGAAAGCCGCTCTACATCCTTTTTTGCCTGCTCCAGCCCCTCAAATGTCACATAGGTTGCCTTCTCATTTTCTGCATCACTGCCGATCGGCTTACCGAGTTTTTCAAAAGATCCCGTGACATCGAGAATATCATCCTGAATCTGAAAAGCAAGACCGATTGCCGACGCAGCTTCCCCAATCAGTTTCGTCTGTTCTTCATCAGCTCCTGCAAGTACGGCACCGGTCATCATGGATGCTTCAAGCAGCGCAGAAGTCTTATGTTCATAGATATAATCAAGCGTTGCCTTATCAATCGGTTTGCCATCATTTTCCACATCGACACTCTGACCGCCAAGCATACCGTGAATGCCTGTCCTGTCTGCCATGATCCGGAGAGCACGGATCACACGCGCACTGTCCTCCGTCATGGAAAAAGCACGCAGCATCGTCTCATAGGCATAGTTTAAAAGACTCACGCCGCTTAAAATGCCCATGGCTTCTCCGTAAACCTTGTGTGTTGTAAGACGTCCTCTGCGGTAATCGTCATTGTCGATTGCCGGAAGGTCATCATGGATCAGTGAATGCGTGTGGATCATCTCGATACCTGCCATAAAAGGCTCCACAACTTCTCCCTCTCCTCCGAACAGACGGAATGTTTCCAGAAGAAGAATCGGACGAAGTCTCTTTCCGCCCGCGCACATACTGTAATTCATTGCCTGCGCCATCGTCAGGGCAAACCCTTCTTCCTCTGGCAGCCATTTACGTATCACATCTTCCGCATAAGCGGTTCTCTGCTGTAATTCTTCTTTAAAATTCACGTAATGTTCCATCCTCATCCATCTGGAGCATCTTTTTCTCTACTGTGTCGAGTTTGCCGCTGCAGTATTTCAGAAGCTCCATTCCTTTTTTGTATAAACGAAAAGAGTCTTCCAGTGAAGTGTCACTGCTTTCCAGTTTTTCTGCAATGACGTCAAGCTCCTGAAAGACGTCTTCGATATTTTTTTCGTTATCTGTTGTCTGCTGTGCCATTTTTCCAGTCTTCCCTTCTGATATGCCGTATCTCTGCTTCGAGTACACCGTCTGTCACATTTACTTTTACGATATCTCCCGGCTGTACCTGCTCTACAGAATAAATTCCTCGTCCTTGCTCATCAGCTACAAACGCATATCCCTGATTCAGCTTTTCCAGAGGTGAAAGTCCCCGGTAGCGTTCCAGATAGATACCAAGCTGATGTCGATATCCGAGTACCTTATCCTGCATTGCCTTACGTATCCTGTTTTCGGTATCAATCAGGCGCTGCCGGCTGTCACGGAACTTACTTTCCGGGTTTAAATACTGCATCCGCATCTGATATTTTGCAAGTTTCATGCGGTACAGTTCAAGCTTTCCATTCATTCCACGCTCAAGGCGTTCACGCCCGTTTCGAATTTCCTGCATGATCTGCCTGAAATCATCAACGGCCAGTTCTGCTGCTGCCGATGGTGTCGGTGCACGCAGATCAGATACAAAATCAGCGATCGTAAAATCCGTCTCATGTCCCACCGCGGAGATGATCGGTGTCCTGCATTCAAAGATTGCACGG
>OKVP01000357.1_pt1 | contig 19912 bp, 22 predicted proteins | sample 1604821 | NCBI WGS metagenome assembly OKVP01 (sample SAMN01760946, study PRJEB22395) | human gut metagenome | reverse complement strand
TGCAGGCTTGCTCTGCTGCGGTGCTGCCGGGGCAGCTTCCTCTTCATCAAATCCATAAGCCGCTTCCTTGTCACCCAGTCTTGCAAATTTGAGCATCTTGCCCGGTGTTTTGTTGCTCTCGACTTCCTCATGCTCAACTTCACAGCGGATAAAGTGTCCAACCAACTCCTGATCGTCAATGTCCTTCACAGTGAAGTCATCCAGTGCCGTTTTAGCAAAATAGCTGAACGCATTAAGACCGCCCTGATTCGGTTCACCGTCTTTATTCAGGAGAGAAAATCTCTCGATATGCTTCTGACCCTTTGCGGTCTGCATAACCACTTCCATCTTACCGAAGTCCTCTTTGTAGTTGACCTCAGTAATCTTGAATACATGAGTTCCTTCCGGGATCAGTGTAAATCCCTCTGTAAGTCCAATCTTTGCCATTGTAATAGTCCTCCTTAAAATGTAATATCTATATCAAATTAGTATTTGATATCCATGTTTCCGTGTTGGTTGATCCAGTCTATAACGTCTTTATATCCTAACCCGCCCTCTTCCACAGGCTTCATGATATATGCGTACTGCTTCGGATGAGTTTCTTTCATTTGTTCAAACCGGGTAGGTGATTTTTCAAGGTGACATCCGTATCCACAAAACATACATCCGGTTCGGCTGCATCCTGTAGTTTTGAGAAGCGGTCTATCTTTGTCGAAAATCTCACTGCGTTCAGTAAATTCATAATCACAGTCCGATGGTTCGGTCACGATATCTCCGTAGACTGAGCAGATCGGTCTATAATATTCTATACTTTCAATCGTTGCTCCTGTCTCTCTTGAAACGATCCTGCTACCGTACCACATAACTTTTTCGTGACAATTTATTCTATCCCGGCACATTCTGTCTTTGTTCAACTCAATGTAGAGAAGAACGTCCTGTTCAGTCCAAAAACTCATAGGATTGGATATAGGAGAAGTCATCTCAAAACCGTTACATCCGTTTCTCAACCATTGTGCTGTCCTTAATCTACTTTCACTTGCCATCTGTGCAGTCATGGGTTTCTTATGAGTCTTTCGTCCGTATGAGTGAACTGGTGACTTTTTCATGATTCTGCAACATGAAGCTGAAAGATTGAAAGGTGCTTCTAAAAAGAATTTGTAGCGTGGCATACAATATTTTGACACTGAACCGTCTTTATTTTTGTATGTACCCACTACTTGCTGATATCGTGAAGTCTCACTAGGAATAATCCCCATTTTCAGACTTAGATACTCTGGACTCTCTTTTGCTTCCCCTCTTCGGTCTATCCCCAGAAGGTCTGCTATTCCCCAAGCATAACGTACCGTCCGACTCTCTCTCTCTCTCTCTCTCTCTCGACTGAGCGTCATTCAAGGCTTGCATATATTTTCTTGCCCCGTCTACCTTGTCAGAGACTTCTTTAGAAATGAAAGGATAGCCATATTCGGTAATAACCTGCTTGAAATTTTTCTTCGGTTTGAGCCATACTACATTGCTGAAAGTTTTGACAAACTCTCTGATTTCAGGATATTCCAGACCTGTATCTACAAATACCGCCGTCACATTTGAGTACATCTGCCGTACCAAGTCCAACAGTACCGTACTATCTTTTCCACCAGAAAAGCTGACATATACGCCATCCTCTCCGTAATACTCAACCCATTGACGGATTCTGTATTTAGTCATCCTGATTTTGGCTTCCAGAGGAAGTGATTGCATTTGCCATAAATCACTTATAACGTGTTTTCCCATATCAATCCTTCCTCTTCTTCGGAGTGAAACGGTACTCAGGCTTTTCAGTCTCAGTCATGTACTTATCAAGCACACCGTCCTTCTCCATTGCTTCTGTATCAAAATCCTGTTTCTTCTTCATGCTGACGGTAGTGACAAAATCATAGCTGCCACCTGTGATCGTAACAGTCTTATCCCCCGGCTTGAACTGGCTCATACTTGCTTCCTTAATCAGTTCTTTCAGCTTTTTCAGACGCTTTTCATCGTCAGCTACAGTTGCATTGACCTCTTCGATGTGAAGCATAAGCCCCTCGGCTTCCTTCACCATTGCGTCCAGATCGGAGTCAGGGGAGAGGTTGTTATCTCTCAGCACTTTCAGAATGTCAGCGTCAGCCTTTTCATCATACTTCGGAGATACACCGCCCTCTACATGAGTTTTCCACCATTTCTTAACCTGCGTGATCGTTTTCTTCATGTTCGGATATCTCTCAGACACCTTAAACGGACGAACGAAAGTATTCTCAGCTTTACACTCATAAGCTGCCGGGTCATCATAGTCCTTCTCACCCAGAACCGAACACACCATGATTACGTCATCGACTCCAAGAAGGTAAGCATAAAGTGCAGCCTGTAAAGCGTAATACTCAGGTACATCTTCTACCCAGTCCTCAGACCTCTTCGTGGTTTTCATTTCCAATACCGTTTGTGGCTTACCTTCCTTGTCTACAAGAAGGTAGTCCCACATACCACCGAAGATCGGTATATCACGGAAAAAATCTCCCCACGTTTTCTTGAAGTAGTCCTCACCGTACACATCCGTAGGTGTAATCAGATTGCTCATGAAGTATGCAGTTTTCATGTACTCTGCCTGCTTCGGCTCAATCGTCTTACCTGCGATAGTGTAGATCGTGTCCTCAAACGGTTCTTCATAAGTTCTGGTAATTGCACACCACGCATTGAACGGGCTTGTCCACTTATTCAGACCCATGATTGCTGCAAATCTTGTGCCTGTGATCTTCTTCGGTTTCGCAGGTGGTGTAATCGTGATGGTTTTATCGTCATTCCACTTCATAGAACTGTCCTCCTTCTTAAATGTACTGCTTCCACAGCTTTGCGAAAGTGCTTCTGCCGTCCCCGCCCTTCTTATTCAGACGGGTATATCCTGCACGTTTCATATTCGCTCTTGCGATCATTCTCTTAAATTTCCTCATTACTTCTGTCCTCCATGTAACGGGGTTCGCTTTCCCCGATTGTTCTACAGTCAATCAGTTCCTTAATTTGTCCATCCAACTCTACGGCTTTATTCAGATACCAGATTGCTTTTTGAATATCTTCCAGACCGTTCTTCCGTCTGTGACGGTAGATATACTTCAAGGCATTGCACAAACAGAAATCCTTCGTTGCCTGTACGCCCTGAGTCTCTACCATCACGTCAATGCACTCAAACTTCCCTGTTTCGTAGTGGGATGGATGATTCACATTGTCTGACATACATTAGCCCTCCGTCTTGTAAGCTGCGATCATCTCGCCAAGATTCTTGATAAGCTGCTCACACTGAGAACGTGTTACCTGAGTGAAGCCATTGGTTTTCATGGCAATCTGCTGAACAAAATCTTCCTGATCCGGGTCTTTCTCCATCAGTTCCTTGCAGGCATTTTTCAGTGCTGCAATCTGCAAGTCATCTGCCTGTCCCTCAGTGTCCGTCAGAGTTTCCTTTGCTTCCTTACGTTCCGCAGGTGTAGCCGGGGCTTTCTGTTTCTTCTGAGACTTCTTCTCAGTCTTTGCTTTCTCTGGATTCGGTGCTTCAATCTCCGGTTCTTCCTCTTCCGGTTCAGAACCAAGCGTAGCGTCAATGTCATCCGGTTCAGAACCAAGCGTAGCGTCAATGTCATCCGGTTCAGTGATATCCAAAACTGCCATCCAGAGGTAACGTCTGAGGTATGTAATAGATGAACCAAGTGCCTGCATCGGATTGGTTACTTCCTTACCTGCATTGCTTACGATAGGCTTAACCTCACGGTACGGCACACGAAACTCAATAGGTGCTTCCTCAGAGTTGTCAGTGTTGTACACTCTCATGACCGCACCGTTTTCATCGGTGAAGTCAATGTCTGTGGTAAGTCCCACACGGGCAAAGATTCTGATTGCAGGAGGTACAATGTCCTCCAACTCAAAATACTTGAACTCCAAGTGCATATTCTTACCAGACTTCTTAACCTTCTGGTTAAGGAACTGCAATCTTGCCTTTGCAAGTTTCTGTCTCACGTTCATACCTTCATAAATGTTTGCCATTGTTATTGATCCTCCTTAATTTCTTGTAAAAATGCTCTTGATAATCAGATAGATAACCCAGACTCCCAGTGCCAGTTTCCAAGTGAACATGAAACCAAAACACATTGCCAGAATCCAGATCAGCAGGGCAGTAATCAGAAAACTGATTACAAGCCCGATGATAACTCCTAACAGATAAAACATAGCTAATCCTCCTTACTCTGCGAATACCCAGTCATCGGCAAGCATATCTGCCTGAGATGCAAGCCAACCCATCTGTACCCCGGAAGTTCCGACAAAAGCTACTGCCATGTTACCGATGGCATCATGCTCACAGTTCACGATATCTCCGGTAGGTGCTTTGTAAGAGATTCCGCTTGCAAGCTGAATGTACTGCTTCTTGCCGTTCCATCCCTTACGGGCTACCTTGTGTCCACGTTTCAGATACTTGATTGCTTCCCCGAAGGAGAAAGTAGCTTCACCACCCATTGCAGGGCAGTTCTTAGTGCTTGCAAGCACCCATTCATCAGAAAGAATATTCAGAGTGGTGTATTCAACCCTCTTAGTCTCACGGATATCCAATTCTCTGCCATCCTTCGTGTGCATCACGATAGTTTCCTTTGTGGCATCCCAGTACCAGTAACCACCCCAAGACGGAAGTTTCACCGGATAGCCCTGCTTCATCAGCTTGAACGCTTCCTTGAAATTCATCGGAGTCAGATTTTCAACAACAATCTCCCAGTCACCGTTTGCTACCCACATTAAATCAAACGGGAAGATTTCTCTTGCATCACATTCAAAACCTTCTTCGTCATGGTTGATAATGATACCGCCCTTTTTATACCAGTAGGCGTTGTCCCAGTCTTTCAGTTTGATCTTCTTACCTTCATCCATAGCCTTGCTCACTTCATGAAATTTCATAGTCTTAGTCCTCCTTATTTTCTTCGGTTTCCCCGAACAGAATCTTCTTAACATCTTTTGCGAAAATAGCACCTGTCAGCGGAATGAGCAGTTTTCCCATCCCATCCAGTTTCGGATCACTCACCTGATCGTGAATAACCTGCTTTACTGCTGCGTCAAACTCTTCTGCTGTTACCATTTTTTTTGCTGAACTTTCCATGTTCTTGTCCTCCTTAATTGAACAACGCTAATGACTTTTTCTTTAGCGAATTTATTTTTCTGGTATTCTTCCGTGGTGCTTTCACACCTAAAAACTTCCGTATCTGTTCCTTTGCCAGTTTGACATACCATTCTCTGTCCACAACGTCTATGGACAACTCATTATTGTTATCTACTATGCAGTGATCTGGCAGACTGGGAACTTTTGCGTCCTTTCCGGTAGTGGCGTGAGTCTTATAAATCTTTCCATAACCTTTATTCTTGCAGGCGTACACACGATTGACCTTCTGTACCGGAACTTTCTCACCACCTATTAACTGGTAGCATCCAGAATATTTACCTCCGACTTTCGCTATCACCTGAAAATCAAGGATATTATTGCTTGCCGCAATGGTTTCTTCCGGGAGAGTCCCGTTCACAAAATACTCTTTCATTGCTGTAGCCACGATGCAGGCATTGTTATTGATATTCCAAGCACCGCCACTCATGTTGTCCCATGCAGGTAAGCCCATTGTCGTAAAGTCAATGTTTGCATTGGTTAAGATCCCTCTTACCAGATTGCCACCCTTGACCTTCGGTTTGCCGTCACCTACAGGTACTTCTACATAATTGTTCACATCTCTCTGAACGATTTTCTGAATGAAATCCTCTTCCAGTTCAAAACCTGTTCTGTCCTGCCACTCCTGCGTAATCTCCTGCCATTTTGCTTCGTCAGACTTATCAAAACTTACCATGATACCATCCGTGTTAAGCTGAATGATCTTCAAGGTAGGACACTCTGCTACAAGGTGCATTGACAGTTCCAGAAGAAGTAGCTGCCCGGTGATACACACTGAACGTCCCATGAGTGGATCATAGAGATCGTTATAGGAAATTCCGTTTTTACCATTGAGCATTGCACCATAAGAGGTGTTCGCTACCAGTTTCAGGGCATTTGCAGTTTTCTTGTCCCCGGCTTTCTTTGCTTTCATTCTCTCTTCCAACATATCTACGAAAATCTGAGGTGATGGTATATTCCTACTACAGAATCCATACTGCTGTCCTGCCGAAAGAGGTATAGTCATAAGATGTGGATAGTAACTACCTACGTCCTTGTTTCTGATCGAACGATTTTCCGTTGCCACCTCCACATAGTTCGGGATTGCTCCATGAATCCCTCCGTAGGCTATCGTGCAAACACAATCACCTATTCTAAATTCAATACTTGCACCCTTAATCTTCCTGCCGTATTGATCGTAACCACCAAACAGATCAATGTCCGGTACGTTCGGATCATGCAGCCGATCAAAGAAATCAAATATTTCCTGCGGAATATACTGCCGAAGCAGCTTATCCGGGTATCGGTAATTCCTTTCATCCGTCCAAGGTTTCTCCGGTTTCTCAGCTTGTAAGTACACGCTTGTCAGTTTGGCATTTGTCATATACATTGCCTTACGGTCTGTCAGACCTCTCTTCGCTCCTACAGCAACTTTGTTATCCAGATATCCTTGTCTCAGTTTCCAGAGAATTTCCGTAGCATCTACGTCATATCGGCAGTAGTATTCAGTCCTTCTTCTCTCACTCTCCGTCAACGGACGGTCAATGTTGAAGTCAACCCCTGTTTCCTCAATCGGTATTCCAAGGTGTGCTTCAATAGCTTTCAGTGAGATTCCGTCCTGACAATCATCTCTCAGGTCAAAGCTGTCAAAGAATACTCTGTACTCTTTCAGTGATGGGATATCCCATCCACTTAACTCTTCCTGAATGATAAGATCATTGACTTTCTTCACCTCTTCCGGTGTAAAGCCACACATGACTGCCTTTAGTATGAAATTATCGTAGTGCTTATTGTTGAACCCGCCTAAGAACGGGTCACGTTCCATAAATGCTATTACAGCATCGTTGTCGTTCCAGATGGAGATGTGTTCGCCTGTGACAACATCTTTGAAATCAAAGAGCCAGTCATAAGCGAATACCTCACAGTCGAATATGTATGTCCCCTCAACCATGAGATCACCTACCTTAGAGCCTTTTGCACTCGCAGGAGTTCTTGTCGTGCCTGCACACATCTACGATGGATAGACTCTCTTGAATGTTCTGGTGGAATACATCCCCATTCATCCGGTTCGGCACTCAGACTTTCCTTGACTCCTTCCATCAGAAGAATGGCTGTATCAAGGTGTCTTGCACTTTCTTCACTAATCTTCATAAGGGTAATCTCCAAACCAATCATTTGCGTAGGAGAATAACACCATATAGATTTCACAGATTACACACACGATGAAGGGAATCCATGAATCTGAATCAATAAGACAAGCTGACACAATCCATACAAGGCTAACCGCCCAAGCTATAGCTTTCAAAATTTTATTCTTCATGGTTATTCTCCTTCCAAAATTCTACAGTTACATTTTCGGTAACTGGTGCATCGTTTCTTGAACGACTTTTCCAGTGACCGGATGAAGTCTACATAATCATAAGCAATCGGTTGTTCCTTCCCCTCAAAGGTTCGTGCAATACGCCCAACACTCTGAACGATCACCGCATAGTCCTTCTGAGGGGTTGTCAGGTATAGCCTGTCCAACCGTGGGATATCAAGCCCCTCTTTTGCCAGTGAGTACGATGCAAACAAGTATCGTTTCTTGCCTGTCCTCATATCCTCAATAGCCTGCTCACGCTCTGCTTTCTTCTTCTTAGTTGTCATACTGCCATCAATTACAGCAGCCTGTGATTTCAAGTCCGGGGGTAGTCCTTCATACAGAAGTTTCAGATGATCCACCCTCTCAGAGAGGATCAGGTTGTAATGCTCCCGGTTGCCTACAAGATCATTCATGATAATCTGATTCCGGTCTGTATGAGTGGTAAGATAAGTAATCATCTTGCAATAGTTGATTGTTCCATCACTGTTCAAAAACGCTGAATCAAGTTTCACGCCTGTACCCTTCGGCTGTACGTCTACCATCATGACTCTGGACTTCACAGCTTCATCCGGGACTGTATAGATAACGTGTCCCAACATAGCGTATGTAGCCTTTATCAGTCCGTCTGCCCTATGGACGGTTGCTGACAATCCGTATTTATGTCTTGCCCTGAGTGTGTTCAGCACCTTACTAAACTGAGTTACTGCGGTAGGTGTCCCGGCTACCCGGTGACATTCATCTACGATGATGCAGTCCCATGTGTCACGGTACTGATTTAAGTCAACCTTGCACATCGTCTGAATAGTTGCAAAGGTCATTGTCTCTCCGATATTGACCTTTCCTTCTGTGATAGTCCCCAAAAGTGACTTGTCAATATACTGTGCTGCCCTATTCTTACTCTGGGTCAGCAGGTCTTTTGTATGGGTAAGCCAAAGCGTTTTAAGCCGCATGGAACACGCAAGGGCTATGCCTATCTGCGTCTTACCTGACCCGGCAGGTGACTGTAATATTCCGTAATGATTGATAATCATTGCTCCTACAGCTTCCTCCTGATAGTCGTACAGCGGTACTTTCGCACCCTTATAATCTACCTTTACCTGTTTGGTAAAGAGTTTCTTCACGTCCCCTTCCAGAAGCGGGAGGATTGATCGTAAGCACCCAAACGGGATGATTACTGAGTCACCGTCAACCTCATACATTACAAGGGTTCTGGGTGTATCTCCTAACCAGAGATTCATTCTGGCTTTCTTCTGATATTCCGGGTTCGGTATTTCTAAATGCTTTTTACACCAGTCAACCATGTCCGGTGAAGGGTTCGTGATTCGTAATCGTGATCCGATTTCCGTAATCATTCAAATTCCTCCACCCACTGTCGAAAGGTCTTGTACTGAGGAAATTCCTTTTCAGTGATCGTCCCCTCACCGTAAAGCTGTCTCAGCATGAGTTCATCGAAGGACACCATGTAAATGCGTTCGTCTTTCAGCTTCATAGCGAAGTAACAATGCTCATTCCCTGTCTGCTCCCACAGTGTCATTGCACCTTCCTGATTACCTTCAATTCGGGATAATGGGAAGCGGTTGGTTTCACATTCCTTGCAGTCAATCAAGACCGGGATGCCATTCTTAACCGCAATCACATCTGCGGGCTGTCCTACCTGATTCTGTGCCATGTTGTGTGCCCAGAAACCATGTAAGGCGAGCAGTTCACAAAACTCTTCTTCAAAGTGGTTTCCATTTTTCTTGTTATTGTTGGTGGACATTACGCTTCCACCATTTGCACCTGACGGTGCAATTTAAGATTCTTCGGATTGAATACACAAGCCGGGGCAACCCCACCGCTGTAGTTCGCATAGTAGTCGTCCAGAAAACCCGTACTGCTCACATAGCGAACGTAGCCACTGCCCCCGGCGTCTGAGATATACCAAGGTGTGCAAGTCCACATCCATTCAGGGAGTAGCGGAACGTGCTTACGGTACTTTCTGTATTCATCACAACTCAGGATGAAAACTCTATCTGTGACTGTGCCGTAACGGTCATCTCCGTTATCAGCTACCATGTCAACCTCATGAGGAATAAGATTATCCTCACCCAACACAGGAAGCAGTTCATTGAGCAGCTTTCTACGCAGGCTTGACTTTGCGTAGTTGTTACAGCCGTCATCATCGAAGCTATACTCTTCGTTGTTCCAAGCAGATGCCATGATTGCCAGAACACCGCCATCCACGTTGTTGTCAAGGACGATCCATTCAAAACCCTTGAAGCCGAAACGCTCACCTGCACTTAATACACCAATGTTTTCTTCTTTCATGGTTAATTCCTCCATTCATAATCCTTGTGGTACTTTGTCTTGTACCATTCTTCAAACTCTTTCTTGTGTTCCGCTGACTGGAAGTAGTCTTTGACTCTCTCAATCAACTGGGAACACAAAGCACTTTCTTCCATCGTAGGAACTGCCATCATCACTCCTTAACAAGAACAGAACCTTCTTCGTACTTATCAAGAATGTCGTGAGACAATTCGATGATTGCATCTGCCTTACTGCCGCTTCGTGTCCCGGCAAGTACGGAACTCATTTCCGTCTTATCAGTAACGATCCCTCTAAGACCTAACTGATTGATAAGCCACACCTGAGTCAACTGGTGCTTTTTAAGTCGGCTACGAATGTTCTCACGTTCTGCCATGTCGTGTACCTCCTTTCGTTGATTTTGCTTATCAACTAAAGTTGACAAAATACTCTTCAAAGGTTATAATATGGGTGTCGAACCAATATAACCATTGAAAACCGTCAGGGGCAAAATTAAAACCCCGGAGGGCTTGTTTTCTTTACCCTATTTTGTAAACAACTCTTGTTGACAAGACCTATAATAATCCCTATTTAGGAATTTGTCAAGCGGTTTTAGGAAGAATTTTTAAATTTTATTCCCTAGTTAGGAGGATTTAGGAATGAATAATGATTTATTACTAAAACGCATTGATGAATTATGCACCGAAAAAGGAGTAAAGAAAACGACTGCTTTCACTGAAAGTCACGTTGGTAAGAACTTCGCCAGTAACCTGAAAACCTCTAATCCTAGCCAGAAGAACCTTGCTTTATTGGCTCAGTATTTTGATTGTACCGTGGATTACCTCTTAGGTAATTCCGATGACCGGGAAACTGTAACAATCCCTATTCAGGAATCTATTCAGCTTTCTGAGGAAGAACGTATTTTGATTTCCGCATTTAGGAGTGCTTCTATAGAAGGACGCATGAGAATTATCCAAGTCTGTATGAACGAAAAGGATTCAAAAGGGGAAACTATCATTGCAGGATAATAAGCATTGAGGAATGGAGGAAGAACCATGTACGAAGAGATTAAGACTGCTTGTCTATATCTACGATATTCAAGTAGCAACCAAACTGAACAATCCATAGAAGGTCAGATGCACGTCTGCCAAGACTTCTGCAAGAGACACAATATCAGAATCGTAGAGATGTATATTGACCGTGCTACATCTGCCAGTAAGGACATAGAGAAACGAGTAGAGTTCTTGAAAATGATTAAGGATTCAGAGAAGGGAAACTTCAATGCAGTCATCGTTTACAAACTTGACCGCTTTGCCCGATCCCGTTATGACTCAGCCACCTACAAATACCGCTTGAAACGAAACGGTGTACAACTTATTTCTGCCACTGAGAACATCACCCAAGACCCGGAAGGAATCATCCTTGAATCTGTCCTTGAAGGTATGGCTGAGTTCTACAGTGCGGAACTCTCACAGAAGATCAACCGGGGCATGAGGGAGTCTGCCATGAAACACAACTCCATCGGTGGGGCTATTCCTCTGGGGTACAAGACTGTAGATAAGAAACTGGTAATTGATGAAACCACTGCTCCTATCGTCCGGGAAGCATTTCAGATGTATGCAGACGGTGAGTCTGTAGCCGAGATATGTAGAACGTTCAACAACCGTGGCTACAAGACTTCCAAGGGAACACGTTTCGGCAAGAGCAGCTTCACTAAGATTTTCCGTAATGAGAAATACATCGGAGTCTATAAGTACCATGACTACCGGGCAGAAGATGTTATCCCACCAATCATTGATAAAGACCTGTGGGACAGAGTGCAGGTGAGAGTCGGTAAGATAAAGAAAGCCCCCGCCAGAAACAAGGCAAGGCATACTTACCTTCTGACAGGAAAACTGTTCTGCGGACACTGTGGCAGTGCCATGAATGCTGACGGCAACTCACAGGGCTATTTGTATTATCGGTGTTACGGCAAAAAGAATCTGGATAAACAATGTAATAAGCGGAACATGGAAAAGAACCTGATTGAAAGACTGGTGGCACAGGACGCAATGTCATTCCTAACCGATGAATATATTGAGAAAATTGCTACTATTGCCTGTGATCGAAACAAGCAGGAAATTGAGAGTGATTCACCCATCCCTGTGATCCGTGACAGAATCAGGCAGGTTGACGTGTCTCTGAACAATCTGCTGAAAGCTATTGAAACCGGGTCTGCCCCGGATATGCTTGTAAAACGTATGGGAGAACTTGAAACTGAGAAGAAGGACATGGAAGTGCAGCTTAAAAAGGAAATGGCACACCAAGTCTATATTGATAAAGAGCAGGTAATCTTCTGGTTAGAGAAGTTCCGTGAAGGGGATATCAATGACGAAGAGTTCTGCCAGACCGTAATTGATCTGTTCGTAAATTCTGTGACAGTATGGGATGAACCGGACGATAAATTCAAGATCACCATTGCTTATAATCTCACCTCTATACCGCAAAAAACCTACCGCCTGTCGAAAGACGGTAGGTTATCGGATTACGCTTCCAATACTCCAGATTGGGAATTAAAATGTAGCCAGTTCCCCTCATGCGTTGATTTTACTGGGTTTAACTGTATACAAAACTGTGTTTACTGTTACTATCTTTCATTCTTTTCCAAAATAGCTTTGAAGCATAGGCCACATTATTTTCATATATGACACAAAGCTCAGCTCTACTTGTGCTTCATTAAACCATCCAACCATAAAGCTATTTATCTCTTCAAATAATACTTTTGAAAGTTTCTGAATAATAATTGTGTTATCCACTTCTTCAGTATAATCTTTCGCATACATTTTACATATAGAACGCACTCCAAAATAATTATATAGCACACCTACCGTTGTTTTTAATGCTTCAATATCTCTTGGAAAATCTGTTCTATTCATCATATTCACTACTAATTGATGTCTTGAGTTTAGGTAATTCCTAACTGTACTATTACCTATTTCAACATCAACTGTAAATGAAAAATCTTGAGTTTGTATACTATCTGCTCCTAACATTATCATCAATTCAACTTGTGCTGCATGATATTCTGTATAACCAGACAAAGCCATATATTTCCAAGAATCTTGCTTTGCATACATTTCCGTATCTAAAATATGCGTAAATTCATGAAACACAATATACCTTGGTATTTCCGAACTTTTGCATATCCTTAATATATGTTCATCTGTTTTCGTATTATAGTAAGCTTGGGCGGCTGAAGCGAATCCTGCTGCATCGCTTTCCTCAACATTAATTTCAAAAAAATCTATCTTATACTGTGGTAATTTCTCAATTTCCATAAACTCAATATATTCTTTTTCATATTCTTTAATTAAATTTTTAATTTGTATTTCTGTCATATTGTTTTATACCTCATATCAAAGTTAGCATTTCACTTTTAGTATACCATAAAACAATCCCATTCTCATTCTATATATTTTATCCTCAACGATGAAAAGATGTGTCTGCACACATCTCTTCCATCTTATTATTTTCAATGTTATAAGTTCTTAATAAAATTCAAATCCTGTTTCCGTAATGCCTTCTGTAACTTTTCGTTCTTTCTCTTCAGTTCCTTATTTTCTCTGCTCAGAGCTGCCACCTTCTGGTTCAACAGTTCAATCTGTTTTTCCATCGCCATGTTCAGAATTTCTCTTCTTGGATCTATCATTCCGGCCTGTTGCTCTACTGCTTGGTTCAATGTATCCCGGACGGTTGGATTTTTATAAAAGAATCCTCTCGACAATCCAGTTTTCTTCATCAGCTTTGGAACGCTGATACGTTCTTTATTTGCCAGCATATCTTGTATTGCTTGCAATGCCAGTTCAATTTTCTCTTTACTTTTTCTCTGATTTTCCTCAATCATCTTGTCGTATTTGCTCATATTCTTCACCCCATCTTGCCAGACTCATATATATGATGTCACTCATCCTCTGTCTTACTTCTCTGGTTTCGTCTGCCATTCTTTGATTGCTCATTTTCCGGTAATGCTGTACATTATTCAGTCTTTTATGCCCCAATAGTCTCGCTATCGTCCAGTCATCCAGATGCATTTCTGTAAGTTTGACGCCATAGTAGTGCCGGAACATGTGCGTTCCAAACCCGAATAATTCGCCATGATCATCTTTCAACTGCTTTTCCTGTATCATGGACATGACTTTTGTTTTTATAGCCATATACTGCATCGGGCGGTCAGGTTCTTTTTCATTAACAAATATGTATTCTGTATCACCGAACTTTTCCTGTGTATATTCAATAGAACTCTGTAACAGTTTTGCAAGTTCTTTACTGATCGGTTTTTTATATCTTTTAGTTTTAACTTGATATATTTCAATCATATCTTGGCCATTTTCTCTCGTCAGACAATCTGGTCTCAGTGTAAGGGTATCTGATATCCTAGTTCCAAGCATCTGATGTATCAGAAGACATCTTGCAATCTGTACATCCATCTGTGTAATTTCCGCATTCAGTCGTTTCATTTCATCATCAGAATACACTCTAAATTCTGCATTTACTTCCGGTGGAATATCCGTATTAATAAATAAATGCTCCAATCTTTCATAGCTGTAAATTTTTCCGATTGTCTCTAACTGTCGTCTTAATGAAATTACATAAGAACTATTCGCACTATGGGAAGTATCTTTTGTTGACAGATGTATCAAAAATTCTTCCAACACTTCTCTGTCTATTTCACTGCAGCTTTTTATTTTGGAATACTCTTTTTGGAGATATTCTGAGAATATCCTCATTATTGTCAATTCTCCCTGTACAGTTCCTATTGCTTCATACTGTAGATTCATATAAACAGCTTTCTTACATTCTTCCCGGATATCTGGCTGATATATTTTTCTGAAATCCAGTGTTTTTACATTATAAATTGGATTGGATCTGATTTTAATATCCAGATTTTTTAGTTCCCAAACATCTTTTTCTATCTCATCCCGTAAATCTTCTGGCCCTAAAAATTTCAGTACGTTTCTGAAATATAATATCGTCACTGCTTCGCCATAGCTTACTGTACCATACACACTCTTCTTTTCTTTTACAATGGTTATTCCCTGTTCTAACATCCAGCCTTTTAAAAGTGATATCCATTTTTCTGGATTTCTATCTCCAAGGCTTTTGATTCTCCGATTTATTCTGCTGTTCAAAAACTTTGCAATATGATTATAAGCTGTTCGATCCTGAATCAATGCTCTAAACGTTCCGTTTTTGCAGCGATACATAATATAACCTCGAAACTCTTCCTTTAATTCTTGCGTTGGAAGCAACGTTAAATCAAATTTTCCATTATCCTTACGTGTCCCTGTTTCTTGTAAATTGGGGAAATCGCTGAAGTATATAATATCATTTTCCATCTTTTTCCTCTTTCTTTAGCCATGATGCTAAACTACTTCCTTGCATTTCAAAGAACTCATCATTTGCTTTTGCAATCCTTTGTGGCATATAATCAATATACTGTCTTGTCATCTCTTCATAAGTATGTCCAAGATAATCCCTGATACTTTGCAGTGATACATGACTGTCATAAAACATAGTTGCTACTGTATGTCGATAATCGTGTGATTGAAATAAATATTCTCCATTTGCAATCTTATTTTCCCGGCACGCTTCTATCATCTGAGTTCGGAATGTACCATATAGACAAGCACCACCTCTGCTGTTTTTAAAAATGAATTCTTCAGGCTGAATTTCATGTTTTTTCAAGTATACTTTCATAATCTGATAAAGTGCCTGTGGGATTGGAATCCTTTTATAATTCTTCATTTTGACCTGATACACCTGAATCCAATAATCCTCGCCCTGCTGATAATAAGCATTTCCTTTCAATGTACACACTTCACTCGCCCGTAATCCTAGACACCACAGATGTAGGAACATACATCGTAATCGCTCTGGAAAAAGATATAATTTTTTCAAAATTTCCATATATACTGTTTCCTCAACGCTACGATCATGATGTACTATTACTTCTTTTTGTTGGAAATATTCAATTCGGAATGGCATTCTTGTAATATACTGTTTAACTTCCATGAATTTATAAAAATGACCGATACCGAAAATTCTTTCATTAAATCCCTTTGCCTGTATTCCCCGTTCTCGCAAGCCGTCTGCATACTTTTTTACTTCTGCGACAGTTGCATGAATCGCCAGTATCTTTTCTTGTTCCAGCAGTTCAATAAAATTTCTAATACATACAAATCTTCGTACAATCGTGCTGACTGCCTGTCCAGTAATTCCCAGTTCATATTTCATGTATGCCTGTAAAATTTCTCGATTCTGTATTTCCTTGACTTCCATAAAAGAAATGCTAATTAAGGATTTACTTTCGTCTATCCGATGTTTTCCAAGATGTAATCGTTCCAGATACCATACATTTGCTTCCCATTGGATCTGTTCCTGCTGCATAAACGCATCTCTTCTGCATTCACCTAAAATACTTCGTTGACTCGTTTCGGGAAAATTCTTTAAAATAGTTTCCACTTGTTCCATTTCCAGCAATCCAATATCCGTAATATTTAACTGAACACAAGAATCATAAAGAAGTTTTAAGGATTTTAACCTGACATTTCTATAAGCCTTAGACATTGAAGTATTGGCAATGATACGACTCAACGTATAAAAAATTTGTTTCTTTAAAACTTCTGAACAATTTTGTGTAAAATCCCACACCAATAGGTTTGTTTTATAAGAAGTTTCAAAGGTCTCAGCTATTTCCTTTTCCGGATAATACTTCAGAAAATAAATTTTATTTTGATATTTCCATTCATATATCCGCTTTCCATTTAGCGTCTGCATTTGTTGATAGATATGTTGTTGTTTTACCGTATCATATATTTTCAAATAGAAAGATACAATTTGTGATCGTATCTGTCCTCTTAAATATTGTTCATACGAATTTCGCAAAGGATAATCCATTTCTTCCAGATGCCAGATTTTTCTATCTGCCAAGAACTTTTTCAATTTGTTAATTCTTGAATCGCTTTTTATTCCAAGTGCATCAATTTCTGAATATAGTTCCTGCTTTTTCTTCTCAATATCTACTTCAGATTCTGTTATGTGTTCTGCCTGTTGCAATAAATATATAGGTATTTCTCACACCTCCCTACTCCAGCAGACGTTCCGCCCCATAAATAGCAGTGTGTTGTGCATAAAACTCATTACTTGCTTCTATCAGTTCATCATCCAGCCAGTCCAGATACTTTATAGTCGTATCCAAATGTTTATGCCCCAATGCCTGACTGATCATTTCCAGTTCCCATCCTGCCTGCTTTCGCATATTTGCAAAATAGTGACGTAACATGTGGGGTGTGATTTTAACTCCGGTTTTCTTTTCCATTCGGTCCAACATATCATATACACTGTCCACTCTTAATGGCTTTCCAATGTTCTCACCCATGATATTCACAAACAGGTAATCCTGATGTTGCAGGATTTTCCGATATTTTGCCAGATAATCCATGAGAAATTCAAACGTATCATTACTTATCTTGGCACTTCTGTATTCCGCATTTTTGGCTCTCGCTTCATTTTCATTATCTTCCCGGAAGCATACCCTTATCATGTGATTCCTATAATCAATATCTTTGACATATTTTACTCCCAGTAGTTCCCCAATTCTGTATCCGGTTTCTGCTAACATAAGTAACAGAAGCTGATCTCTTCGGTTCGTACAGGCCTGTAAAATTGTAATAATCTGATTTTCTTTTGCTGTTCTCCCACGATGTTCCTCTTCCTTCAGATAGGCTTTAAAAGAATGATTCCGCAGTACCTTTTTTACTCCCACCTGATTAACCGCTATAATCTGGTTATACGATAAGGTTTTGAGACTTCCGTACTGTTCATATTCTGCCTCTATAAATAAATAGAACCTGAACACATCTTTTAAGTATGCGTTGCAGGTTCCTTCATTCGGACACTTCTTTTCTCCAGCCGTTTGCTCTGTATGGTTTCCGGCTTTAAGCCAGTATAAAAATTCCACAAAGTGTTCTGTCTGTTTTTCATAATCTAACTGATAGACTTCTGTGAGTTCCATTTCTTTCTCTGCCATATATTTCATATAATAGCAGATTGAAAATGCTGTGCGTTTCACTGTATTTGGTGAACGTTTACATTTAATCTTATGCATTAGATATTTACTTGGCAGTTCTTCAATACTCATTGTTTCCAGATTTCTGATGAAAAAATATTTTTCTGTTCCATCTTTTATCGTTTCCACCTTGTATATCATAAGCTGCCTCCTTTCCTCTAACGCTATACACAGTATACCCACTTCATGCCGAAATAGCTATTCATCAATACCAACAATCCCACCGAAAACGCCCTTGAAATACCACCAAACTTTTCGTGCAAAATCTGCTTTTTCTGTAGCAGAACCACGAACGGTTACAGGTAGTATTCCACGCCTTTCCGGTTTCGAATAAAGTGCTGGACATCCTTGATATCTTTTGCCATCTTGCAGCTCGGAAGCGCACACATTACTTCCTCATGATACCTGCCACCTTCTCCTGCACGCTCGTCTAAAATGGACACGACACAAGTATCTGTCTCGGTGCGGAGAGCACGTCCGAATCCCTGTCTTAGTTTTTTCTGCATGTCTGGAACAATCACTGCCTGAATATAATCTTTCAGGCTGGCATATTCCTTCTTCTGTGCTTCACTGATGGGATCAGGAACAGCAAAGGGCAGTTTTACTATAATCAGCGAAGATACCATATCTCCAGGGAAGTCTACTCCTTCCCAACAGGAGCCGGCTGCAAAAAGGACAGCATTGTCCATCTGTTTAAATCTTGTGATCTCTTCCGGTGAATGTCTCCACACCTCTATCATCGGGAACGGAATTTCATCCCTTAACATCTGGTAAACGTTTCCCATCAAATGATAAGATGTAAACAGCACTAGCGTATGCCCGTAAGTCGAACAGATCAGTGAATGGATATGGCCTGCTATCATCTCTGCCTCTTCCTGACTTTCTCTTCTGCATGTCTTCAAATTCTTTGGCAGATATAACAGACAGTTCTTCTGATATTCAAACGGGGAGTCTGCCACATATTCCCGGACTCTCCGCACTCTCTGTAATCCTGTCATTTTCCGAATGTGGGAAAATCCCTGTCCGGTTTTTAAAGTTCCGCTTGTCAGAATCGCTCCCATTCCTCTGCTCCATAACATCTGGTCCAGATACTGTGGAATCCGTCTGCTGGATGCACACAATATAATCCGGTGGTCATGGTCCTGCTTCAGATGCAGCACATACTTCTTATCCTGATGGAAAAAGCATTCCAGCACACTTTTGGTTTCTTCCAGCTTGTTTCTGATCCACTTTGGAATCTTCTTTTCTAATTTTTCTATGATCTTATTCATGGTCTGTATCCCCTCATATAAATACATTGCACACTCTTCTGTCATGTGGAATTCTTCTTTTATCCCATATCTGGTTCTGTGGTTTTCTCCTATGATGTCCAGCACCATCCGGATCGTCCCGGACAGTTTTCTTATCTCCGGGCCTTGGTACTCATTCCCAAGATAAAAGCAGATTTCTCGGATATCGTCATAACAGAGGCTCTTCCCAAACATCTGCTTTGCCGCATCCGGCAGCTTATGTGCTTCATCGACAATCAATGCTCGGTAGTCTTTTAATAACGGGCGGTAATCCTGCAGCCTGTGATAACCATCAGCCAGCAGATAATTGTGATTACAGATCTGAATGAACATTTCATGATCTCTGGAACGCTCCAGATACTGCTGATACCTGCATGAGCCTCTTTTCGGGCAGTCTCCCGAACAGAACTTCGGTACACTCACCATCCTTCTGTCAAACCCACTTAAGTTGGACACTTCGTCCATATCATAATGTTCTTTCAACGACAGCAGAGCTTCTTTCTGCAACGCATTTTTGTTTTTTTCTTCGATTGCAACGATTCGGTGCTCCAACCTCTCATCGCAGACAAAATGCTCTTTCCCTTTTCGTATCACAGCTTTAATAGGGGCCTGAATCGTCCCGTTCTCCTGAAGAATCCGGGAGAGAAAAGGGATATATTCTGTAAGAATTGCTTTCTGGAGTGCAATGCTGGAAGTGGATATCACGACCGGACGCT
>OKVP01000317.1_pt1 | contig 20853 bp, 24 predicted proteins | sample 1604821 | NCBI WGS metagenome assembly OKVP01 (sample SAMN01760946, study PRJEB22395) | human gut metagenome | reverse complement strand
GATATTCAGTCCCCCGACAGGCAAAATTTTGCCTGTCGTGAAAATAAGGGCCTGTACAGGTTTCGACGGGGGTTTTGAATTCGGAGAAGCAAGTCGTAAGGCAATGCGTCAAATTCCAAATTAAATATAAACGCTGACGATAATAGTTTAGCATTCGCTGCCTAATTGCAGCTGTCGGCTCTGATGCACCTGCACATCAGAATCCCGGCATCGACTTTGCAGGAAACGACTTATACAAAGCTTTGAGTATATGGGCGTATTATGAAGCTACTAAAGGTTTAATTCTGTCTGTCGAAGTGAACCGGAGGGAATGTCAAATAACAGACTAAGCTTGTAGAAGGACGATGGATGGGCTTTCGGACAGGAGTTCGATTCTCCTCAGGTCCACTAAAAAAACGGCATTGTATGTTGCGAAAGTGATTTACAGTGCCGTTATTTTTATGTTAAGATATGGGTATAAGTTTGGCAAAACGGAATTTGGAGGTGACGAAATTATGAGAGATTATGCAGTTCTTACTAGTAACGGTAATTTCACAATTTTTGAGTATGATAATGAAAAGATACGTTTTGCAACGTCAAAACGTCTTGAAAAATACACTAAAGTGGTAGAATGGGATCATGGATATTTGGTTGTAATGGCAAAATACCAAGGGTTGGATGAAGTTGAAGAATACATTGACCTTATTCCAATATTGGAAAACCTATATTATGATGTAGATAATTTTTTGAAACCAATAAAAGAGGTTAGAATAGAGTATGCAGCTTGATATTCAACAGGTATGCGTGTTGGTGAGATGGTATTACTCAATAGAAATGACATTGATTTTAATGAGAGAGAAGGTATTGTTTTGGTAAGGGTAGCAAAGAACGAGTAGTTTATTTTGATGCAAGAACAAAAACACATCTACAAAAATATGGAAGTGATGCTATTAATAAGCCATTGATGGCAGCAGAGCCAAGCGTATCATATAAAAAAAAGAAATATTTGAGATTAAATTCTCTAACTATTAAAATGGACTTTTAATGGTTAAAGGTAGATGGAATCAGAGGAAAGAAGTATTTGAAAAGGAAATCTCTACCTAAACAGCTTGGAAAAGCAGAAAAGGGTAGAGAAATCCACATTAGGAAAAATCAAATCTCTACCCAAACGGCTGGGAAAAGCAGAAAAGGGTAGAGAAATTCACAACAGGAAAAATCAAATCTCTACCAAAACAGCTGGAAAGGCGAATAAAGGTAGATAATCCCACACCGGCTCACAAAAAATCTCTACCCAAGTGAACAAAATAAGCAAAAAAGGTAGAACCACCATAACAGAATAACCAAATTCCCGTCTCAAGCAGCGGAGAAACGTAAAAAAATAGCGTGGTGCCCGCAACACCACGCCGGAATTAAGGGACTTTTAAAAAGTCCCTTTTTTACATCAGCTTTATTTTAAATGGTTAGCCTTATTGTAATCATCCACCATCTTCCGGATTCTGTTGGTTGGGTCCATAAGACCTGCGATTGATACATCGTGATTGATTGAATCAATGATTGTACCGAGGAACGCAGTCATATCAGCTTCGTAGTAGTAAGGCTTTGCTTTAAGTTCCGGAGTCTGATATGTAAGGTTAGTAGTGATTACACCATGGAAATAACCATTGTTATAGTAGTCATCAAATTTTTCAAGACCGTCTGTGAAAAGACCGAAAGTTGTGCAGATAAATACACGTCTGGCTTTTCTTTCTTTTAATTCTCTTGCAGTATCAAGCATACTTTCACCGGAAGAAATCATATCATCCATGATAATAACGTCTTTGCCCTCAACATTATCGCCGAGGAACTCATGGGCAACTATAGGATTACGTCCGTTGACAACCTTTGAATAATCGCGGCGCTTATAGAACATACCCATATCAACACCGAGAACATTTGAAAAATATACGGCTCTGTGCATAGCTCCCTCATCAGGAGATATAATCATAAGGTGCTCGTTATCAATTTTAATGTCATTGTTCTTCTCAAGAAGAGCTTTAATGAACTGGAACGGAGGAAGGAAATTATCAAATCCGTTAAGTGGAATTGAGTTATCAATTCTTGGGTCGTGAGCATCAAATGTAATAATATTGTTAACACCGTAGCTGACAAGTTCGTTAAGTGCAAGAGAAGAATCAAGGGATTCAAGTTTGGTTCTCTTGTGCTGTCTGCTTTCATATAAGAATGGTAAAATTACCGTAATTCTCTTTGCAAAGGCCGAAGAAGCGGCAATTACACGCTTTAAATCCTGAAAATGGTTATCAGGAGACATATAATTGGTCTCACCGCATACGGAATAAGTCATGGAATGGTTCATAACATCTGTCATGATAAAAAGGTCAGCACCACGGATTGATGATTTAATCATACCCTTTGATTCACCGGAACCGAATCTTGGACATTCTGCTTTTACAAGGTATGAATCCTCCTCATATCCTTTAAATGCTATACTGGCTTTATCGGCGTGATCCCTTGTACGACGCAGGTTAGCGATGTATTTGTCAACGCCTTCACCAAGCTCTTTGCAACTATCCATTACAATAAGCTTAAGGGGACCTACAGGGATTGTATTGTCAAAAATATTATTACTCATAATATCCTCCTTCTAAATTTGTCACTAATAGTATAAATATCAATGAAAACATCGTCAAGTGAATCTTTACAAAGAGGATAAATGTTGATATGATAATTCAGTTAGAGAATATCTAAAAAATATAAAGATATGGAGTATGTTGCTATGAGCAAACCGGTAGTAGCCATCGTTGGAAGACCTAATGTAGGTAAATCAACGCTTTTTAACGCTTTGGCAGGCGAACAGATTTCAATAGTTAAAGATACGCCAGGAGTAACAAGGGACAGAATTTATGCTGATGTTACATGGCTGAATTATAATTTTACACTGATTGATACAGGCGGTATTGAACCCGAATCAAAGGATATTATTTTGTCGCAGATGAGAGAACAGGCTGAGATTGCCATTGCATCGGCAGATGTCATCATTTTTATGGTGGATGTAAGGCAGGGACTTGTGGATTCTGATTCCAAAGTAGCCAATATGTTAAGACGTTCAGGTAAGCCTGTTGTTCTTGTTGTCAATAAAGTGGACAGCTTCCAGAAGATGATGACAGATGTATATGAATTCTATAATCTTGGAGTCGGTGATCCTGTACCGGTTTCTTCTGTGGGCAAGTTGGGAATCGGCGATATGCTTGATGAAGTTGTTAAGCATTTCCCTGAAAGTGCGGCAGAGGATGAAGAAGATGAAAGACCTCGAATCGCCATTGTTGGTAAGCCTAATGTAGGTAAATCATCCATTATCAACAAAATAGTCGGCGAAAGCAGGGTTATTGTTTCCGATATAGCGGGAACAACAAGAGATGCCATTGATACGGATATTACTTACAACGGTAATGAATATGTATTTATCGATACAGCCGGATTAAGACGTAAGAATAAGATAAAAGAAGAACTTGAAAGATACAGTATAATCAGAACTGTAACGGCGGTTGAGAGGGCAGATGTTGTCCTTGTTGTAATTGATGCGACGGAAGGCGTTACAGAGCAGGATGCCAAGATTGCGGGAATTGCACACGAAAGAGGTAAAGGCATAATTGTTGTTGTAAATAAATGGGATGCCATTGAGAAAAATGACAAGACCATATATGAACACACCAACAGAATTAAAGACATACTTTCGTTTATGCCGTATGCGGAGATACTTTTTATTTCTGCCAAGACAGGACAGAGAGTAGGTAAGATTTTCGATACCATAGATATGGTAATTGAGAATCAGAATTTAAGGATTCAGACAGGTGTTCTTAATGAAATTTTATCAGAAGCGGTTGCAATGCAGCAGCCACCTTCAGATAAGGGTAAGAGACTTAAGATTTTTTATATGACTCAGGTAAGTGTTAAACCGCCTACATTTGTCATATTTGTTAATAACAAAGAACTTATGCATTTCTCATATACACGTTACCTTGAGAATAAGATAAGAGATACTTTTGGTTTCAGAGGTACGGCTTTAAGATTTATTATCAGGGAACGCGGAGAAAAAGAATAGAATTATAATTATTTGGAGGATTTTAATATGGCAAATGTTGGAATAATGGGTGCCGGAGGATGGGCACTCGGATTAGCCATGACACTTAACCGTAATAACCATAAAGTAACAGTGTGGTCCAAGGTTAAGGCGGAATTAGATGCAATAAGAGAGACCGGACAGAATGAACGTTCACTTCCCGGTGTAATGATTCCTAAGGAAATCGTTTTATCAGAAGATCTTAAAGCGCTTGCGGAGAATAATGACATTCTTATTATGGCAGTTGCTTCTCCTTATGTGAGAAGTACGGCAAAAGAACTTTCTTTAACAGGTGTTAAGAATCTTAAAATTGTTAATGTTGCAAAAGGCATAGAAGAGGGAACTTTAAGAACCATGACACAGATAATAGAGGAAGAGATTCCTGACTGTAAGACCGCTGTTCTTTCAGGACCAAGCCATGCGGAGGAAGTAAGCAGATTTCTCCCTACAACATGTGTAGTAGGTGCGGCAGACAAGGATTTCGCATTGTATCTTCAGGATATTTTTAACAGTGATGTATTCAGGATATATACAAGTCCTGATGTGTTAGGGATAGAGCTTGGCGGTTCGCTTAAGAACGTAATTGCCCTTGCCGCAGGTGTGGCTGACGGACTGGGATACGGCGATAATACCAAGGCTGCTCTTATAACGAGAGGTATTCATGAGATAGCAAGACTCGGTGTTGCCATGGGTGGTAAGCTTCAGACATTCTATGGCTTATCCGGAATTGGTGATCTGATTGTTACATGTGCAAGTATGCACAGCAGAAACAGAAGAGCCGGAATTCTTATGGGACAGGGTAAGACAATGGAAGAAGCCATGGCTGAGGTTCATATGGTAGTTGAAGGTGTGTATTCCGCCAAAGCGGCAGCAGAACTTTCTGAAAAATACAATGTTGAAATGCCTATTGTAAAAACAGTCAACCAGATATTGTTTGATAAGGATTTTTCGGCCAGCAAATCAACAGGTATGCTTATGGAAAGAACTGCCAAAGTTGAGAATCTTGATATGCCATGGTAAAGGAATGATTTTTGATGAAAATAAACGATCCTAACGGTGAAAATATTATATACATTAACGAGAGACTCAGAAATAAAATTGACAAAATACCATTATATGATATTACTGTTATTGATGCACCCGCGGGATACGGTAAAACAGAAGCAGCATCCTTTTTTTCAAAAGAGCATAAGGACGAGGTAAGAACGATTTCAGTATTGTCTTCGTCCACTGAAATATTTTTTTATGATTTATGTGATGCACTGGGTCTGTATGATTCCGTTGCATCTGTGCTACTTAAAAGTATCGGTTTTCCCCAAAATGACGGACATATTGCAAAGATAAGAGAAATAATAAAAAACATCAGATTGCAGGATGAACTCTTTATTGTGATTGATAATTACCATCTTGTAAGTTGTGATGAATTTAATACACTTATAAGTAGTCTTGCAGGCAATATGAATAACAAAATTCATTTTATTATGATTATGTCTTATATTGATTCGCAAATTGTCCGCAATGGGGTGGAATCCGGTAATATTCTGTATATCGGCAAGGAGTACTTTGTCTTTACACAGGACGATATCTGTGAGTATTACAGATTAAACGGTTTGGATATTAATGAAGAAGAAAGCAATGCAATATACGGACTTACAAAAGGCTTTGTAACTTCAATAGAGCTTTCGTTATTGCAGCAGAAGGTTGATATTAAGGACAAAATAATTAAAAATATATTGTGGGACAGACTATCGGACAAAACCAAAGAAAGACTTATGCTGCTTTTTATCATTGATTCGGTTTCAATTAAAGAAATCATGGATTTTAAGATAAGTGTTATGACAGAAAAAGAATTATTGCTTTTTATGAACACTTCGTATTTTATCGAATATGATACCGGGAAATGCCGCTACTGCATAAGGGATATTTTCAAAGACTTTTTAAAAGAAATCATTACTGATACGGAAAAAGAGTCTAAAAGAGGAATATTGGAAAAAGCCGGTGCTGTGTTTATAAAAAGGGATGATTTTTTTGCAGCATATAAATGTTTCTACGAAATAGATGAATGGGAAAAGATATATTGTTCAAAACCCGAATTTCATAAGATTTACCCTGTCCTAAAGGCAGAAAATAAGGACTTTTTTATGGAAATCATAAAAGAGTGTCCCAAAGAAGCCAGAAAAAAGAATTATTATTTTACCACACTTATGTGCCTTGTTCTTTTCTTTTATAACGAGAGAAATTATCTGATACAGTATCCTATGGAGATAGTGTATGACATAGAAGAAGATAATGAGCTTAACGATATGGACAAAGCGAATTATCTTGGAAATCTCTATTTTGTAAAGGGATACACAGAATTTAACAATATTGAAATTATGAATGGATTTTACAAACAGGCACTTGATTATTCGTATTTTCCGGTAAATGGTGTTACTTCAAAGATACCTTTTAACTTCAGCTGTCCTTCAATTCTTCATCTGTATCATACAGAGGAGGAAAAAGCAGACGAGGAACTTACAAAACTTGTGGAATGTATGCCATATTATTACGAGTTGTCCGGAGGGCACGGCAAAGGTGCGGATGCACTTATGAAAGCAGAGATTTTTTTTAACCGGGGAGAATTCGATGCTGCGGCGATTTTGTGCCATAAATCTCTTTATATGTCTGACAGCAGGGAACAGTACAGTATTTCTGTGGGTGCAAAGCTTTTATTGACCAGGATATGCCTTAATAACGGTAAATACGATGATTTTAAGCAGAATTATGACAGTCTTTCTATGAAAAATATGGATTTTAACGGTTTAGACCATGAATATATCGTTTTATCGGAACTTGCGAAAGGTTTCGTAGACATTACGACAGACAATGCGAAGCGTGTCAGCAAATGGCTTACAGACTGGGAAACTGTAGAAAATAACGTCAATATTATGTGCATGAGTTATGCTGATATTATATATGGTAAATGGCTTCTTCTCACGGAACAATACACCAGGTTTTTAGGTATAAGCGGGGAATTATTAGGTGTTGCATCAATCTTTTCAAATGAGATGCCAAAGATATATTTATACATTTATATTGCCATCGCGAATAATATGCTTGGTAACAAAGATAAGGCTGTAAGAATTTTAGGCACTGCATTAGATATAGCACTTGCAAACAGTTTTGTCATGCCTTTTGTTGAAAATTACACTCATATATCAGAAATCGTTACATCTTATGGCATGGATATGAAACACAGGGATTTCGTTAAGAAGATTGCAGGCGTAGCAGCTAAATATGGTGCAGGTGTCAGAAGTATACTTAAAAATGCAAAAAACAAAGACAATTTCGGACTTACAGCAAGAGAACTTGAAGTGGCAAAGTTAGCCGCCGGACGTCTTAGTAATAAAGAAATTGCAGGAGAACTTTTTATTGCGGAAAGTACAGTAAAATCCACAATGAAAACTATATTTAACAAGCTGGACATAAGTAAACGACAAGACCTTATGAATTTTTTTAAAGAAAAATAAATTAAAGTGAATAAATGAGAAATGCTCCTCATAAATTTTATTAAGCAGATTAATAAATTCAAAGAGGGGCATTTTTTATGGACAATATAAGTCTTTACGAAGATATAAAAGCCAGAACCGGCGGTGAGATTTATCTGGGGGTTGTAGGACCTGTCAGAACGGGTAAATCTACCTTTATCAGAAGATTCATGGATTTATGTGTTATTCCATCCATACTTGATCCGAATGAGAAAAAAAGAATAATTGACGAACTTCCGCAGGCGGGAGTAGGAAAGACGGTTATGACAACAGAACCGAAATTCATTCCGAAAACAGGAATAGAGATTCCCTTGTCTAATAATGTAAAAGCAAAATTCAGACTTATTGACTGCGTCGGATACATTGTTGACAGTGCACAGGGTGTATATGAAGATGATAAAGAACGTCTGGTTAAAACGCCTTGGTTTGATGAAAATATTCCTTTCAGCAAGGCGGCACAGACCGGTACGGAAAAAGTTATCAGGGATCACTCTACAATTGGAATAGTTATGACAACCGACGGCTCTATCGGTGAGTTTACAAGGGATGACTACATATCGGCAGAAGAAAAAGCTATTATGGAATTAAAAAAAATAAAGAAGCCGTTTATAGTTATTGTAAATTCCACATTTCCTGCATCGGATTTTACGAGAAAGATTGCTAATGAAATTTCCGAAAAGTACGAAGTAACGGCACTGCCAATGGATTGTGAGAATCTTAACAAAGAGGATGTAAATAAAATATTATCTGCTATTTTATACGAATTTCCGATTGACTGTTTTAATTTTAATATTCCCGGATGGACGGAATGTCTGAAAAACGACAACCCTGTCAAAGCCGAACTTATTGAAAATGCAGCCGATATTCTCCAGAAAATAACCTGCGTAAAAGATATTTCAAAAGGTTATCGTAACAGCGACAAAAACCAGTATATAACTTCTGTGAAAATCAACGAGTTTGATTTCAATACAGGAATATTGTCGGTGGATTTTGAACTTGATGAAAAATTGTATTATGAACACCTTAGTAACCTTACAGGTGAAAATATAGAAGACGAATATGCGCTTATTGAGCTGATAAGGAGACTGTCAAAGTTTGATAAGGAGTTTAATGGGTACAATGATGCAATTAATGTTGCTAAAAACAAGGGATACGGCGTGGTGGTTCCCGGACTTAATGATGTTAAATTGTATGATCCCGAAATAATCAAAAACGGCAATAAATACGGCGTAAAACTTAAAGCGGAAAGCCCTTCACTTCACATTATTAAGGTTAATATCGGAACTGAAATATCGCCGATTGTCGGTTCAAAAGAGCAGGCAGAAGATTTGATGGCATATATAAAAGAAAGTACCAAAGAAGGCAATGTCTGGGAGACCAATATTTTTGGCAAAACCATCGGAAATCTTGTTGAGGAGGGAATTGCCGCAAAGATACAGACAATTAATGATGACTGCCAGATGAAGCTGATAGACACGATGCAGAAAGTTGTAAACGAAACAAGTAATGGCATTATATGCCTTATACTGTAAAAAGCTCGCCTCTCATTAACAGACTGATAATCTGTTTCTGGAGGCGAAAATATTGTTGTTAATAAATGGTAAATAGGTTATAATAATCTCTAATATATCATTTGCAGGAGAGAAACAAATGGACTATCTGAAAATTATTCTTATAATCATAGCGGCAGTCGCTGCCATTGTCATTATTGCACTTATTATTGCAAAATCTTCCGAAAAAAACGAATATTTACAATTAAAAGTTAATTATGGCAGGCTTAAGAAGTACGAGTTTACTTATGAAGAATATGAAAGCATTTCGCATTTCTTTAAAAATACTTTAAAAGACGGGGAACCGTATATTGATGATATTACATGGAATGACCTTGACATGGACAAGATATTTATGATGATTAACAGTACTAACTCATCTGTAGGAAGGGATTATCTGTATAAGATTTTAAGGGTTCCGGTTACCAATGAAGAGGAACTTAAGGAAAGAGACAGGCTGGTTGAATATTTTGACTCCCACTCCAATGAAAGAACACTTATTATGCAGTGTTTTACAAAAATTGGTTTTACAAGAAAGATATCAATAACCGACCATGTGGACAGGCTTTTGCAGATAAAACCATCGTCCAACTTTAATCATTTTGTCAATCTTCTATGTATAATTGCGGCAGTTTTTTTTACTGTATTTGTGGATGCTACCATTGGCATACTTCTTATACTTGTAACAGTAGGAATAAGTATTGTAAGCTACTATAAGACTAAAGCGAGAATTGATTCGTTTTTTGTATGTATAAGACATATTGTAAGCATGGTTAATGCCTCAAGGCGTATAACATCACTTAATATTGCCGAACTTGAGCCATATAACACGGAACTGAAAAAATATATAACGAAATTCAGCAGAATAACACGAAATTCGTGGCTGCTTGTATCAGGAAAGGGAACATCCGGTAATATTTCCGAGATACTTATGGAATATGTAAGAATGTTCACACATGTTGATTTAATCAGATTTAACAATATGATAAGACAGCTTGATAACAGCAAGGAAGAGATATATGATTTTATGGGTGTCCTGGGTAAAATCGAAGCAATGATCAGCATTGCCAATTTCAGGCATCTTCTTCCGTACTATACTAAGCCGGAATTTGTGAAAAGCAGTAAAATGGAAATTAAGGATTTATACCATCTTTCCATAAAAGAGCCGGTTGCTAATTCAATTTATACGGATGGTCCGGTTCTTTTAACCGGCTCTAATGCATCAGGTAAGTCAACTTTTCTTAAATCGGTTGCAATTAATGCAATACTTGCCCAATCTGTATACACATGTCCGTGTGAACTCTACAGAGCCGGATTTTATCAGGTTATGTCATCAATGGCATTAAGCGATGACCTTGATTCGGGAGAGAGTTATTATATTGTGGAAATTAAATCCCTAAAAAGAATTGTTGATGCCGCAGCAGCCGGCAATGTCAGGGTTTTATGCTTTATCGACGAAGTCTTAAGGGGAACAAATACGGTTGAAAGAATTGCCGCGTCTACAGAGATTCTTAAGAATCTTGCGGAGAATAATGTTATGTGCTTTGCAGCGACCCATGATATAGAGCTTACCGATCTGCTTTCAGAACACTATGATAACTATCATTTTTCAGAAGAAGTTACTGACGGAAATGTTATTTTTTCTTACATCATACAAAAAGGAAAAGCAACTTCGAGAAATGCCATAAAGCTTCTTGAAATAATCGGATATGATAAGAATATAATCAACAAGGCTGAACAAAGGGCAGAAAGATTCATAGAAACAGGAGTCTGGAGGAATTAGATTTGAATAATGTTATTATATATACCGATGGCGCCGCAAGGGGTAATCCAAACGGGCCCGGAGGATATGGCGTTGTTTTGGAATATACTGACAAAAACGGTATTGTCCATCATAAAGAATTATCACAGGGTTACAAAAAAACCACCAATAACCGTATGGAACTTATGGCAGCAATCGCAGGACTTGAAGCACTTAAGGCTCCATGCAATGTGACATTATATTCCGATTCAAAATATCTTGTGGATGCATTCAGGCAGAAGTGGATTGATTCATGGATAGCTAAAGATTTTAAAAGAGGAAAAAATGAACCCGTCAAGAATCCCGATTTGTGGAAAAGACTCCTTAAAGCCAAGGAAAACCACAATGTAGAATTTGTTTGGGTAAAGGGTCATGCCGGACATGCAATGAACGAAAAATGCGATATGCTGGCAACAAGTGCCGCTGACGGAGATAATCTTGCTGATGATGTGACACTTGAAAACATTGTCTGAATGTGCTACCATTAATAAAGTGTGTAGTTTACAGGAAGAAAGGCAGGTCATGATATGATATTAGCTGATATATATGATTTACTTAATGATGTTTTCTTTGAAGTGCTCAGGCTTGTATTTATAACTGCTATGATTGCACTTGCAATTTTTCTCGGAGTAAAACTTCGCAAACATCATGATAAGAAAAAAGAAATGGAATCAGCCGGTAGCGATAACAATATAACAGATGATACCGGTTCAACCATGCAGTAACAGGAGGAAATAGCCATGATAAAGTATGGCGTGAATGAATTAAGAAGAAAATATCTTGAATTTTTTGAAAGCAAAGGACATCTTAAGATGAACAGTTTTTCACTTGTTCCTCAGAATGATAACAGTCTTTTACTTATCAACGCAGGTATGGCTCCTTTGAAGCCTTATTTTACAGGACAGGAGATACCTCCAAGAAGAAGAGTAACAACCTGTCAGAAATGTATAAGAACAGGCGACATTGATAATGTGGGCAAGACAGCAAGACATCTTACATTTTTTGAAATGCTTGGTAACTTCTCATTTGGTGATTACTTCAAACATGAAGCAATTAACTGGTCTTGGGAATTTCTGACAAAAGTAATCGGAATGGAAGAAGACAGACTTTATCCTTCAATTTATGCCGATGATGATGAAGCTTTTAATATTTGGACTAAGGAAGTGGGTGTCCCTGCTGAGAGAATAACAAGATTCTACAGGGATGAGAACGGCGATTGTGATAATTTCTGGGAACATGGTGCAGGCCCATGTGGTCCATGTTCAGAGATATATTATGACAGAGGAATCAAGTACGGCTGTGGAAAGCCTGACTGTAAAGTAGGTTGTGACTGTGACCGTTTTATGGAAGTCTGGAACAATGTATTTACACAGTTTGAAAGTGACGGACATCATCATTATACAGAATTAAAGCAAAAGAATATTGATACAGGAATGGGTCTTGAAAGACTTGCCGTTGTTGTGCAGGATGTGGATTCGGTATTTGATATTGATACCATGAAAGCAATCCGTGACAAGATATGCGAACTTGCCGGAGTTACTTATATGGAGGACGAGCATAAGGATGTGTCTATCAGACTTATAACAGATCATATCCGTTCAGTTACATTTATGGCATCTGATGGTATTATTCCTTCTAATGAAGGACGAGGATATGTTTTAAGGAGACTTTTAAGAAGAGCTGCCAGACACGGAAGAACTCTTGGCATAGACGGGCTTTTCCTTGCCAAGCTTGCAACAACAGTTATTGACAGCAGCAAGGACGGATATCCTGAGCTTGATGAGAAGAGGGAACTTATTCTTAAAGTTCTTACAACAGAGGAAGAAAATTTCAATAAGACCATCGACCAGGGCCTTGTAATTTTATCTGACCTTGAGAGCCGTCTTGTTAAAGAGGGTAAGACTTGTCTTGACGGAGAAGATGCGTTCAGACTTTATGATACTTATGGATTCCCTATAGACCTTACCAACGAGATTCTTGAAGAAAAAGGATTTACTGTTGATATGGACGGATTTAACAATGCGATGAATAAACAGAAAGAGACCGCAAGAGGTGCCCGTAAAGAGACTAATTATATGGGAGCTGATGCAACTGTTTATGATAAGATTGATACAAGGATAACTTCAGAGTTTGTCGGTTACGATACACTTGAAACTGAATCGGAGATTACGGTTCTTACAACTTCAGAAGACATAACAGATACTCTTGCAGAAGGTATGGAAGGAACTATTATCGTTAATAAGACACCATTTTATGCTACAATGGGTGGACAGCAGGGTGACACAGGTGTTATCACATGCAATGGTTCGGTATTTGAAGTTATTGATACAATCAGATTAAAGGGCGGAAGAGTCGGACATGTAGGTAAAGTTACGGCAGGTTCTTTTAACGTTGGTGATAAGGTTACACTTACAGTAGATGAAAAGAAACGTATTGATACAGCCAAGAACCACAGTGCGACACATCTGTTACAGGAAGCTTTAAGAATTGTGCTTGGTAATCACGTTGAGCAGGCAGGTTCACTTGTTACACCTGACAGGTTAAGATTTGACTTTACCCATTTCCAGCCTATGACAGAGGAAGAGATAGAAAAGGTTGAAGCCATCGTTAATGAACAGATTGCAAAATCAATAGATGTAGAGACTAAAGTGCTTGCTATCGAAGATGCTAAGAAAACAGGTGCCAAGGCATTATTTAATGAGAAATATGGTGATACCGTAAGAGTTGTATGTATGGGTGATTTTTCTAAGGAATTCTGTGGTGGTACACATGTAAGCAATACAGGACTTATCAATTCATTTAAGATTGTATCTGAGTCAGGTGTAGCTGCAGGTGTGAGAAGAATTGAAGCTTTAACAGGCAATGGTGTATTTGCATATTATAAAGATATAGAAAAAAAATATAACGATATATGCAAGGCTGCAAAGGCAACACCTGCTAACGTTGAAGAAAAGATTGCACATATGCAGGCTGAGATAAAATCACTTAATTCCGAAATAGAAAGTCTTAAAAATAAAGCTGCAAACGAAGCACTGGGAGATGTTCTTAATCAGGCAGAAGATGTTAATGGAGTTAAGTTCCTTGCCGTAAAACTTAATGATGTAGACATGAACGAACTTCGTAACCTTTCTGATGACCTTAAATCAAAGATTGGTTCCGGTGTTGTGGTTTTAGCTTCTGCAATGGGAAGCGATAAGGTAAATCTTATTGTTACCGCAACAGATGATATTGTTAAAGCCGGAGTTCATGCAGGTAATATTATAAAATCAGCAGCACCATGTGTAGGTGGCGGCGGCGGCGGACGTCCTAATATGGCTCAGGCCGGTGGAAAGAATCCGGCCGGAATTGAAAAGGCTTTTGAGACTGCTAAAGAAACACTTGCATCAATGTTATAATTATTTGCATAAATAATCTATTTTTTAGTTGACGAATTTCGATTATATGATATAATCGTAGTTGTGCGAACATGAGACTGGTTATTTGCCATGTCTTTCAAAATATACCCAAACAGTTGTTTTGCACAATCTACAACTGGAGGGAGGTCAGGTGTGAAATGTCAAATGTAATCGTTAAAGAGAACGAATCATTGGATAGTGCATTACGCAGATTCAAGAGAAACTGTGCTAAGGCAGGAATCCAGCAGGAGATTCGTAAGAGAGAACATTATGAGAAGCCAAGCGTAAGACGCAAGAAGAAATCAGAGGCTGCAAGAAAACGTAAATATAATTAATTTACTATGTAAGAGAACACATTTTTGTGTTCTCTTTTTTTATGCAAAGAGCCTTAATTATGAATACTTGAATGGATAAATAAATATAATTATAAAAAATAAAAAGACAAGAAATATGAAGGAATTTTCACCTATAATAACAATTCACGGAAATAAGGAACTTTATATAGAAAATTTTAAAAAAATTTATGAATTAAGAAATGAACTTGTTAAGATAATGACAGATGAAAGCATTGTCAATATAAAAGGGAATAATCTTTATGTTGAATATATGAATGATTCTGATATAAAAATAATAGGAAATTTAAGTGAAGTTAAGTTAAGTGAGGTCTGATTTGCTGTTTACTGATAATAAAATTGTTATATCTATTACAGGAATTAATACATTAAGATTTATTAATTTATTAAAACAGAATAATATCAGGCTTTTTAATATAAAAAGGATGTCAGATACCACAGAATGTGTGATGTTTGCCAAGGATTTTAAAAAGATAAAAAGCTTCGCAAAGATTACAGGCGTAAGAGTCCGTATCAGTAAAAAGAACGGGCCGGGATTTTTTATTTTTAATAACAGAAACCGCTATTTTCTTGTGGCAGGACTAATTATCTTCATAATAATTATTTTATGGTCAATCCAAAAAATTGTTAAAATAGAAATACGTGGAAATGAATATTATGCCTCTACCGAAATATATGAATTTTTAACGGAAAATAATATTGATTACGGGTCGGCAGTTAAAAATATTTCCTGTAAAGATATAGAAAAGTTAATGTTAAACCATTTTGATTTGCTGACCTTTGTATCAGTCCATATAAATGGGAATACATTAATAATAACGGTTAAAGAGAATAAAACGGTAAAACAGGAAAAATACCAATGTCATTATGGGTACGGAAGGCAGAGTACTATGGGGGCAAAATACAATAACAGATGTTATTCATAGAAGATCCTTAGAGGAAATCAACTCCGGTAAGGATTGTCTGCGATATGATTCAAAGAAAAATGCACCGCAAGGTATTACTTTTGCCATTTCTCCGCTGTCTTTTTATCAGGTTAATCCGATCCAGACAGAAAAACTCTACAGCCTGGCACTGGAATATGCAGGACTGACAGGCGAAGAAACAGTATGGGATCTCTACTGTGGTATCGGTACGATCAGCCTTTTCATGGCGCAGTGTGCCAAGGCAGTCTATGGTGTGGAAATCGTACCGCAGGCAATCGAGGATGCCAGAAAGAATGCAGAGCGCAACCATATTGAGAATGCAACTTTCTACGTAGGCAAAGCAGAAGAAGTACTGCCAAGACTCTATGAAGAAGAGCATATATTTGCAGATGTTATCTGTATCGATCCACCCCGCAAAGGCTGTGATGAGGCTTGCCTTAATACTATCATTAAGATGGCACCCCAGAGAATCGTTTATGTAAGCTGCGACAGCGCTACACTGGCAAGAGATCTGAAATATTTGTGCGAAAATGGATATGAAATCAGGAAAGTAAGAGCCGTGGACCAGTTTGGACAGACAGTGCATGTGGAGACGGTATGTTTATTGTCCAAACTTCATGAGGCGAAGTATCATATGAACGTGAGACTGGATATGGATGAACTGGATTTGACATCTGCGGAGAGTAAGGCAACCTATGAGGAAATCAAAGCATACGTGGCTGAGCATAATGATGGAATGAAAGTTTCAAATCTGTATATTGCACAGGTTAAGGCTAAGTATGGGATTATAGAGCGAGAAAATTATAACAAGCCTAAGTCAGATGATTCCAGACAGCCTAAGTGTCCAAAGGAGAAGGAAGAGGCAATAGTAGAAGCGTTGAAAGCTTTTAAGATGATTTAGTTTAGGAGTATGACGATATGAGGGTTTTATTAGGAACAACAAATCCATCAAAGGTAAAAAGATTTTCGGATTTGTTAAAAGGGTATGATATTGAATTTATTACTTTAAGAGATATCGAAGTTATAGAAGAACCTAAGGAAATGGGGAATACACCAGAAGAAAATGCTATTATGAAGGCAGAGTTTTATGGACAATACTTTGATGTTGTTATTTGTAATGATTCTGGATTATATTTTGAAGAACTGGATTTTGAGGATTTGCGTCAGCCGGGACTAAATATTAGAACACCTATGAATATGGATAGACTGTCAGATGAAGAGATGATTGATTACTATTCAAAACTTATTGCAGGGCTTGGAGGTAAAGTCACAGCATATTACCTAGATGGAATTGCAGTTTATAATCACGGAGTAATTTCATCGTTTATGGACAATATGGCAGCTCAAAAAAACGGATTATTCTATATGATTGATAAAGCTTCATCAAAAAGATTTGAAGGATGGCCTCTTGATTCATTATCAATCAATAAAGAAAACGGCAAATATTTTGTTGATGGAAGTATTGAAGAAAGCAAAGAAAATATCATAAAAGATCAATATCAAAAGAGTGTCGTAGATTTTTTGATTAAGTCTTTACATATAGCATAGTATAGGAGAAATGAGACAACTGGAGTTTCCTGAGAATATTCAGGCAATTGTCGGCGGAAAAGAATATTCGCTAGATAATACTGTCTTAAAAATCTGGCCGGAAAGTGAAGAAACAAAAGGAGCACTTTGCGTTGAAATGGAAGGTGTTGGTTTGTTTACAATAGCTAATTATAGAAAATGTGTGGCAACAGGTATATATGTTGTTTCTGATGTGTATTCAGAGAATGATTGGAAACTTGGATGGGAAGGCAATGATATTAAAAGAGCTGTTGGTGCTGTTATTGATATGATAATTGAGTCTATAAGATAGATTGGAGTGTGGTAAGATAGTCGTGAAGTTTGAAAATGTTTATTTTATTAATGGGACAGCATATGCTGGAAAATCCACAATGGTAAAACTTCTGGCAGAAAAATATGACGGAATCGCCTGCGAAGAAAATTATCAGGATAGACTTTTAGAAAATTTGGATACCAAGGAGTTTCCTAATCTTACTTACACAAGAGATTTACAGGATTGGGGTGAATTTGTCAGAAGAACTCCAGATGAATATGAGGCGTGGGTAAATGGAGTTACGAAAGAATGTACTGTCTTAGAAATTGAAATTTTAAAGGATTTAGTTTCCAGAACAAAGAAAAAAATATTTGTAGATACTAATATTTCGGTTGAAATTTTACATGAAATTTCAGATGAAAATCATGTTTTGATTATGTTAGCAGATCCGAATATTTCTGTGCAGAGATTTTTTGAAAGACCAGATAAGGAAAAACAGTTTTTATATCAGTTGTTATTGAAAGAAGATAATTCTGAGGAGGCTATGATAAATTTCAGAGAATGTCTGAAAAGAATTAATTCACAGGAAAGATATATGATGTTTCAAAAATCTGGATTTAATGTAATAACAAGAGACGAAAACCGTAGTATTGATGAGACATTTGCTTTGGCAGAAAGTATGTTTGGATTAAATCGATAAAGTCGATACAATGTCTGAGAATGTTAATGCGGAGCAAGGTGTTAGTGCGCATTGACAGACTTTTGGTAAAGCCGGTTCCGGTGGCGGTGAAAATGATGCCGGATGCTGAGATGGAACCGCTATATGATGGTGCGAAAAAAATGATTCTGGTTGATGATGTGGATAATCGGCAGTTTCTGTGTGAATTGGTTGAGAGCATGTGGGAAGAATTGCCGAAGAAGAAAGAGAAAAATTGCACGTAAGACTTGACAAAATCGAACAAATATTCTATATTAATAGCGGAGATTTTATACCAAAAAGCAGAAAATACAAATGTACAAATGGAGCTCAAACCCTTGTGGTTTGGGCTTTTTCTAATTTTGTAGAAAATCTGAGAACAACTATTTCTAAAAAGTCAATTATCATTTTGTAATGGAAAATGGACAGAATTATTCACAAAACTGTTTGTGCAATACTAACAAATTTTTGAGCGTATATAATCTTGCAAAAGTGGCAGCATGGCAATCGAGTAACATCGGTTGCTTTTTTTGTTGCCTATTTTTTAGAAAGTCATCAATTGCCCCGATAGAGTGATTTCTAAAAAACAAAGTAAAAAGAGTGGAGGAAATGCAAAGTGAAAGAGTATTCAAAAGGTATTTATGTGAAATTTAAACCGGAGGAGGTGGAAATATTGCATGATCGGATGAAGGAAGCCGGAGTTCAAAATATGAGTGCGTATATCAGAAAGATGGCGATAAACGGGTATGTAATAATCCCTGAATGGCCTGATTTGAACCGGGTAATATCTTTACATGCAAGGATTAGTAATAATCTCAATCAGTATGCTAAGAAAGCAAATGAAACGGGGAAGCTGTATGAAGAGGATATTGCAGAAATAAAAATGATGAATAATGAGCAAACAGAACTTCTGAAAAAGGCACTTGAAGCAGTTATTCATTTATATGAGGAAGATTCAAAAAAGAGAAAGTGAATTGATAAAAAGCGTTAGCGTGGCTCTGCGGTTTATCCGCAGTTCGAGGGGATTGAGGTGCAAGACGTCCGGTGGACGTCTGCTCTGCACGGATCGGAGTGGAACGGAGACCTTCCCCAACAAGCAAAAATGCGCCGGGTATATACCGGTACACTGCTTGCCAATTTGTGAAATAGCATGATAGTTAGTATGAATAATGTCAGAGAGGATTTTAATTATGGTTAAGAATAAAGTGGTTATAAAAGAAAGAGATGCATGGAGTGATTTGGCGAATTTCATTGGAGAAATGGTAGCAAAGTATGCAGACGCAATGGAACTGGACCAATTACCGAATCCGGATTGTTATCTTCGCATGAAGAGAATAAAACAGCTGTAAAAGGAGAGGATAGTTTATTAGGAGCAATTCGAGAGGCAAAGGAAGAGGTTGGCGTTGATTTGATGCCGGAAAATGGACAAGTTCTTTTTACAAAGACACGAAAAATCATTGATGGAAAAATTTATAATGATATTATGGATGTTTGGCTATTTGAATATGATGGAGAGGTTGATTTGAGTAATGCCACAACAGATGAAGTGGCACAGGTTGCGTGGATGAATAGGAATCAGATAAAAGAATTATTTGATGCAAATATGTTTGTGGATACATTGGAGTACTTCTTTGCAGAAGTGGACAAAGAAGGGATATAAATGTTTAAGTTTATAATTGTCAAAGAACGAGATATTATTTAAGAAGGAGTTGTTTATGAGCACAACATTTGAGATTATAAAATTTCAAAAACCAACAATGAAAGAATTATTAGTTGTGGACAGGTTTCAACCATATGATTCATATCGTATTTTAGATGAAGATAGCGATGATACCGATTACGGGATTTATTTGTTCAGAATGGATGATAAATCTGTAAGCAATCTTGTAACTAGTCGCTTTGCTGTAAAAATGGTGCTTCCGGAATTGGAAGTGGATTACGAGAAATTATATGAGGACTTGGGTTTTGATACTAAAGAGAAAAATAACAAATTTGTTCATGTTATTAGGTCAAATGCCAGATTCATGGATATTTCAGATGGTGTGAATACGAAGCATATAAAGAGGATAATTCTTAAAGATTACGAAATAATGGTTCAGACAAGCTGTATTGCCATTAAGATGAAAACATTGTGGAATAGTGGGGAAAACTATATTTACGGGTTGGATAAAGAAAAGATAAGAAAATACATACCGGATATCAAGGATTACCGATATGTGCCAGTAAATAATAGTATGCTTGCTAAAGCAGAGATACCATTTCTGATTTTTGAAAAGAATCGCGGAAAATGTTTTATAGAGCAATATTGACAGAGAATAAGATGCACTTTAGAAAGGGGTACAAGGCAATATGAGCAATGAATTAAATATTGAACCAAATGACAAAGACATTGAACTTGAAAAATTATGTACTGATTCAGTAGAATTAATACATTATGCGAGAAATGCAATTGTTAAACATGTAAATATTGTGCAGATCATGACTTATTATTCATTGGGAAGGTGGATAGTAGAGACTCAACAGATGGGGCAGAAACGTGCAAAATATGGAAGTAAGGTTATCAAGATATTATCTGAAAAATTACAGGAAGAGTTTGGAAAAGGATTTTCAGAAGATACCTTGAAAAATGCAAGGAAATTTTATTTGACTTACAAGGAACGAATAAGTGAAACAGTGTTTAGCCTTTTTG
>OKVP01000307.1_pt1 | contig 21106 bp, 17 predicted proteins | sample 1604821 | NCBI WGS metagenome assembly OKVP01 (sample SAMN01760946, study PRJEB22395) | human gut metagenome | reverse complement strand
CGAATAACCCGACATACCGTCACCGCCCACATAGAACGTCTCGAATGGTGTCTTGAGATATTTGTTGTAGCTGCCTATAAGACCGAAGTCAAAGCGGGTCATGAGCACCGGAGTCCACTGCTCGCTGTTGGTAAGGGGTGTATATGTACGCGATTTGAAGCGTATTTTCCAGTATTCAATCCACTGATAGAGTTTCTGACGTGATTCCTCGGTATTCTCGCGTGCAAGCTTCTCCCAGTCGCGGTGACCGGTGAAGAGCGAAGCCGGCGGTGTAAGCTGCAGATTAAGCGAGAACATCGAACCGCTTCGGGTAAAGATAGGATTGTCGATAGACGTACGGGCAAGTGTGAGGCCGAGCACGAGGGCGTTTGACTTACCGGTATTCATATAATAGAGATAATCCCAGTTCTTGAGGCAGTACCAGTTGTAGCCGAGTTCGGCAGTGAATGTGAAATAGTCATCGGGCCATTTCAGACGCTTGCCAAAGCCTACGTTGATGCCAATCAGCTGAAGATATTTGTTGGGGTCGAGAGAGTTCTCATAGCTGTTCTGATAATAGTCGTTGTAGTAGTTGTTGTAGCCGGGATAATACCCGTAGCCATAGCCGTACATCGACGAGTTGGCCCACTGACTGTTATAGAACGAACTGTTGACGCCTGTCTGACGGCTGTAGTAAGCCGATACAGAGAGCGAGTTGGGGCGCTTGCCGCCGAACCAGGGGTCAAGGAACGAAACGGCATAGCTCTGATAGTAGCGGGCGTTGGTCTGTGCGCTGATAGTGAATGTCTGTCCCTCGCCCTGAGGTATGATGCCACGGTAAGTGGAGGGGTAGAAGAGATTCTTGATTGAGAAGTTGGTGAATTTAAGCTGGAGCTTGCCGATTATACCTGTCTGACCCCAGCCGAGCGAAAATTCAATCTGGTCGTTGTTCTTGGTCTCAAGATTGAAGATGATATCAACCGTACCGTTTTCTTCATTGGGCTCAGGCTGTATATCCATTGTTTCGGGGTTGAAATGACCGGTCTGGGCAATTTCGCGCGCCGAACGCATGAGGTCTGATTTTGAGAAGAGGTCGCCCGGACGAACGAAAAGCTCACGACGGATTACCTTCTCGTACAGTCGGTCGTTACCGTTGATTACCACATTGTTGATACGGGCCTGCGGGCCCTCCATCATGCGCATTTCGAGTGAAATGGAGTCGCCTGTGATTTCTTTTTCAATTGGTACGAGGTTATAGAAGAGATAACCCTTGTCCATATAGAGGTTGGCTACAGCATCATCGTCCTCAGACAGACGTTTGCGCATCTGCTTCTGATTGTAGATGTCGCCCGATTTCATTCCAAGGAAATCATTGAGGATTTCCGTAGGATAGATTGTATTGCCCACCCACGAGATGTCCTTGATGAAATACTGCTTGCCTTCGTCAATGTCAATAAAGACATCGACAGTTTTTTCGTCATAAGGCACAACGCTGTCGGCCACGATACGTGCGTCGCGATAACCTTTCTCGTTATACTTTTCGAGAATACGGTTAAGGTCGTCCTGATAATCGCTCTCGACGAATTTCTTCTGAGAGAAAAGCTTCAGAATGTTGTTTTTCTCGTTGGTCTTCTTCATCGTACGCTTGATTGCACGGTCAGACAGCATTTCGTTGCCTTTTAGATAGATGCGATGCACCTTGACCTTACTGTGCTTGTCAATGTCGATGTTCACGATTGTTTCGTTTTCGTGCGACAGGTCTTCGTGAAGGTTGATGTTCACAGTCACATTACCGAAACCTTTGTCCTTATAGTATTTCAACACAATAATCTTGGCACGGTCTACGATATTCTGCGTTATCTGATTGCCTTTGACAAGATTCAGACGTTCCTGCAGGTCTTTGATTTCGCCTTTTTTCGCGCCATGATATCTCACCGCTCCGATACTGTGCAGACAACGGTGGCTGCTGCAACAGTTGAATCAACAAAATCTCATGATGAATACGGAATTGATTATCCTGAATATGCTGTGAATCTGGCAAAAATGAGTTTGCCGGAGGTAATAGAGTTGATGGGCGGAGATTTTGAGGTTAAATTTGCAAGTCCTGAGGATAACATTATCTATGCTCCAAATTGCAGGGTGTATATTTGCAACGAAACTAATATACCCGGCGAATGGTTTTTCTTTGAAGAAGCATCGGATAAACTTATCGACGGAGAATACGGAAGCAATCGAGATGAAGCATTGCTGAAAATCAAGGATGATATTCTTGATGGAGTTTATACCGACTTTGATTACATAAATGTTCGTGAATTTGGTTCTGTTGAGAGAAGCGTTTATGCAGGAATGAAGTATAACGATTTTATGAAGTTTGCCAAAAATCCAAACCCTGTAACTGTAGGCGGTGTTGGCGGAATCGGTCAATATGTGTATGACTATACGGACGGCATTGATTTTGTGTTGGCTTTTTATGACGGCTACGGAATTGAGCCTGACAGTGACGGAACAGTTTCTGCTTCTGTTATGGAATCAGAAAATCCGACTGTTACGCAATTTATAGTTAAAGCAAAAAAGTAAAATCAAAAACAAAAGCGAAAGTCGAATACACGGCTTTCGCTTTTTTGTGATGCTTATTTAATTGAATTACATTAAAATCAGACAAATCAAGCTAACCAAATCACTCAGTTTCTCTGATTTCCTGCGGATTTTCGGGGAAGCCTTCAATTTGGAAACGGAGTCCGCAGGTGGGGCATTCAAGGTACGGCTTGCCGTTGTTGAGGTTGTCCTGAATAATCATCATTTCGCTTTCGCAGAATGGGCAGAGTTTATTATTTTCGCTGTTCATATTTTTACCTCCGAGTGGATTGTTTTCGATATAACTTAATTATACCTTTAAGCGGTAAAATGTCAACCGAGATATTAAAAATGTATAGGCAAGAGGGTTGGATTTTAACGGCTTTTGTGCAAATTCCGCTTTACAAATTGACGAAAAAAGACTAAACTATATCTATGCTTCTGCGTTGCAGAATATACAATCTCATTCAAGGTGATTATTATGAAAAAAGAAAATATGGCTATGCTGTGTGACTTCTACGAATTTACAATGTCAAACGGCTATTTTAAAAACGGTTTTTATAAAAAGAATGTCTATTTTGATGTGTTCTTCCGCAAAGTTCCCGACAACGGCGGTTTTGCGATTATGGCAGGTCTTGAACAGGCTATTGAATACATCAGGGAACTTCATTTTGAAGACGAGGATATCGAATATCTCAAGAGCAAGGGCATTTTTGACGAGCAGTTTCTTGAGTATTTGAGAAATTTCAAATTCAGCGGTGATGTTTATGCAATTCCCGAGGGAACTCCGATTTTCCCGAACGAGCCTGTTATGACAATCAAAGCGCCTGCAATTGAAGCTCAGCTTGTTGAAACATTCCTTCTCCTCACAATCAATCATCAGACTCTCATTGCGACAAAGGCTAACAGAATTGTCCGTGCCGCTCAGGGCAGAGCCGTACTTGAATTCGGTTCTCGCCGTGCTCAGGGTGCAAATGCCGCAGTCGACGGTGCAAGAGCTGCATATATCGGCGGCTGCAAGGGTACAGCCTGCACACTTACAGACGAGCTTTACGGTGTTCCCGCCGGCGGTACAATGGCACATTCATGGGTTCAGATGTTCAACAGCGAGTATGACGCTTTTAAAACCTACTGCGAGATGTATCCCGATAATCCTACTCTCCTTGTTGATACATACAACACATTAAAGAGCGGTGTCCCGAATGCCATTAAGGTGTTCAAGGAGGTTCTTCTTCCGCAGGGTAAGACCAAGTGTGCAATCCGCCTTGATTCGGGCGATATTTCCTATCTTTCAAAGAAAGCAAGAAAAATGCTTGATGACGCAGGTCTTACAGAATGTACAATTACTGCGTCAAACGCTCTTGACGAGTACCTTATTCGTGACCTTATGATGCAGGGCGCTCAGGTTGACACATTCGGTGTCGGTGAAAGACTTATCACTTCATCAAGCTCGCCTGTATTCGGCGGTGTTTATAAGCTTGTTGCCGTTGAAAATGACGGCGGCGAAATTGTGCCGAAAATCAAGGTCAGCGAAAATACAACCAAGATTACAAATCCGCACTTCAAAAAGGTTTACCGCTACTTTGACAAGGACAGCGGTAAGGCTATTGCCGATGAGCTTTGCATTTATGATGAGGTTGTTGACGATTCAAAGCCGAGAACAATTTTCGATCCGAATGCAGTTTGGAAAACAAAAATGCTTGATAACTATACCGCAAAGGAACTTCTTGTGCCAATCTTCAAAAACGGCAAGTGCGTGTATGAGTCACCGTCAATTGAGGAAATCGCAACCTATTGCCGTGAGCAGATTGACCTTCTCTGGGACGAGGTTAAGCGTTTTGAAAATCCGCATAACTATTATGTTGACCTCTCAAAGAAACTCTATGACATCAAGGCTCTTTTGCTCAATATCTATGAAAAGTGATTTTCGATTGATTTTTTGGTAAAAAACTGAAAATTGAAAAGTAAAATTTACGGTCGGGTAGTTCGTCTATCCGACTGTTTTTATATGTATGGATATTGCTTGCCGTTACAATTTTGCAATTGCTTAAAAAATTGTCTTATTTGGATAATTCTGTGAACGAAATATAATTTTATTTCCGATTATTTTGGGGCAAAAATAAACGGCGGTTTTTGACCGCCCGACACACTATATTTAATTTAACTTATATACCCTTATTACCAACCGATTTATTATTGCAAATCAATTCTTTAATCAAATTTCGTTCTAAAATAAAAAAGGCGGATACTCTCCGCTTACATCTTACTATATATTACGCAGTATCACGCATCTGCCATTGTTTTAATTCTTTCATCAATTCGGATTTTGTTTTCGTAGGTCAGTTGTCTGAAATGTTCAATCAAATCGGCTTCGTTCGGTGTAATTTGTGAGTTGCTGTATGGATTTTTGATATCTGACATACCGATAAGGTAGTCAACCGTAACGCTGAAAATTTCCGCCAAATTTTTGAGCGTGTCAATAGACGGCTGTGTAATGCCCTTTTCATATTTTGAAATCGCACTCGCCTTTAAATTCAGCTTTTCAGCAAGCTCAGTCTGTGACATATCGTTGTCAACACGCAATTCTTTTAATCTGACTGAAAACTCCATAATAACACCTTTGCCCATAAGTTAATTTTGATAGATTGCAAATACAGCGGATAGCCTGAATTCCATATCCGCCTCAGATGCGGTAACATTTGCATTTAGATTATACCATTCTTTCCACAAATCATAAAAATATTAGCCAAATCAGATTAAAATATGTTGACAATTGCAAAATAGGAATATATAATTATCTTATCAAGATAATTATTCTTGCTGTTATAGTTATATCTTATTAGGAGGTCAATTATGAGAACTAAAGTCAAAAAATTAACATCGGTTATTCTTGCGGCTGTAATGATGCTCGGCATCTTGACAATCGCACCGCTCACCGTAAGTGCGGCAACCTACGGCGACTTTGAATATACCCTCGAAGATGATTTTACATGCACGATTACAGGCTATAACGGTTCTGCAGCTAATGTTACTATACCCTCAACTATTTATGGTAATAAAGTTTGTAAGATTGGCAAAGAAGCCTTTAAGAATAATAAAAATGTTCAATATATAAAGGTTCCGCAAACGGTAAAAGTAATTCAAACGGATGCATTTTCATACTGTAAAAAGTTAAAGAAAATTGATTTGCCTAAATATGCAAATGAAATTCAAGATTATGCATTTGCTCAATCTGCTATTGAGAATATTGTTTTACCTAATGGCATTACTTACCTTGGAGAACTTTTATTTTACAGATGTGAAAATTTAAAAACAGTAAAAATCCCAAATACAGTTACATGTGTAAGACCATATGCTTTTGTGTATTGTACATCTCTACAGAGTATAATCATACCTGATAGTATTAACCATTTCGATGATAGTTTAACTTTTAAAGATTGTGTAAATTTAAGAAGTATTACGATTGGTTCAGGATTAGAAAATAATGATTATATGTGTGATGGTACAGATAATTCGTATTTTTATGGTTGTTCGTCTATTGAATCTATCACCGTTAGTAATAACAATAGAAATTATTGCAGTATGAATGGAGTGTTGTATAGCAAAGATAAAAAGAAATTACTTTTATATCCTCCTGCAAAGAAAGACAAAGAATATGTTATTCCAAATGGAGTTGAAACAATAGATTATACATTTAGCAATTGTAAATATTTAAAAACAATCACTATTCCTTCCAGTGTTGACGACATAGGTAATAGCCTAGATGTTGCTGGTATTGGTTATTGTAATGGCAAGATACCTGGTTTCACAATCAAAGGTTACAAGGGTACAGCCGCAGAAAGATATGCACGAAATAATGATTTTAATTTTGTGCAATTGCAGATTGTTCCAACCTCGGTTGCCCTTAACAAGACAACTTTAACACTTGATACCGGAAAAACCTCAACTCTCAAAGCAACAGTATATCCATCAAATGCGGCAAACAAAAAATGCACTTGGAGCAGTTCTAACACAAGTGTTGCGACTGTTGACAGCAACGGTAAAGTAACCGCCAAAAAAGCAGGTACGGCAACAATTACGGTAAAAACTTCAAACGGCAAAACCGCAACTTGCAAAGTTACCGTAAATCTTCCCGCTCCGCAGATTACAGGTCTTGCAAACACAACAGGCGGTATCAAAATTTCGTGGAACAAGGTTGACGGTGCTTACGGCTACAGACTTTATTATAAGCCTGCGTCTGGTGGTTGGAAACGCTTTAAAGACACAACCGCCACATCGTTTACCGATTCGGGAGTAGTACCGAATAAAACCGAAACATACACAATCCGTTGCATTGACAAAAACGGCAAAACCGTCAGTGGTTTCAATTCAAAGGGTTGGTCCAAAAAATACACTCCTGTTGCTCCGAAAATTACAAGGCTCTCAAACACATCAAAGGGTGTAAGTGTAACTTGGAATAAAATCGCAGGCGTTTACGGCTACAGACTTTACAGAAAATATGACGGCGGAAGCTGGACAAGGGTTAAGGACACAACTTCAACCTCTTTCACAGATTCAGGTGCTAAAAAAGGTAAGAAGGCGACCTACACAGTCCGTTGTATTGACAGGAAAGGCAAAACGGTAAGCGGTTTCAACTCAAAGGGTTGGTCAATTACAAGAAAATAGTATTTTAATCAGAAATCCCGACAGGTTTTGTGCTGTCGGGATTTTTGCTTGTTTTTACCATTGAAAAGACTGAATAATAATGTTATAATAAATCCGAATATAGAAAATTGTGAATAACTTTATCGAAAATGGGAGATGAAAACTAAAAATGGCAATAAAGGTAACGCTCCTTACACACACACCTAACCCTGAACAGACGGTTGCAATGGCGGCAAAGCTTTGCTATTCACCGTCAGGGATTGAAGATATAAGAGAAGGCCTTGATGAGGAAAAAACTTCCTCATTTATTGATATGCTTGCAAGCCTCGGCCATGCAAGTCCGACCGAACACGCATATTTTACATTCGGCATTGAGGGCATTTCAAGAGCCTGCTCACACCAGCTTGTCCGCCACAGAATTGCATCCTACAGTCAGCAGTCACAGCGCTATGTTGACGGCACAAGGTTTGACTTTGTAACTCCGCCCGAGATTGCAAAGAACGAAAAGGCTCTTGCCGCTTATGAAAAGGCTCTCAAGGTTGAGGCTGACGCTTACAAGGAAATCAGAGATGCACTTGCTGTCGGTTACATCAACGAGAAGTGTCCCGATAAATACAGCGGAACGGATGAAGAAATTATCAATGCCTACAAGGCTGACGACAAAAAATCCTGCAATGCTTTCATCAAGAAAGCCAATGAGGACGCAAGATTTATTCTTCCGAATGCATCGACAACAAAAATTGTTTGCACTTTCAATGCAAGAAGCTTGCAGAACTTTTTTGCACACCGTTGCTGCAACAGAGCACAGTGGGAAATTCGTGAGGTTGCCGAACAGATGCTTTTGCAATGTCTTGAGGTTGCTCCGCATCTTTTCAAAAACTGCGGCCCGTCATGCCTGTTCGGACCATGCCCCGAGGGCAATATGTGTTGCGGAAAGCAAAAGGAAATGCGTCAGAAATACGGCAGAGAAAAGTAAGGTATATATATGAAAAGCAAAATTATTGTTATTGAGGGACTTGACGGCAGCGGAAAAGCTACGCAGACAAAGATTTTGTGCGAAAAAATTTCCGCTCTCGGAAAAAAGGTCACAAAGCTTGAATTTCCAAATTATGAAAGTCCTGCCGCCGCTCCCGTGAAGATGTATCTTGACGGCGAATTCGGTGACAAGCCCGATGATGTCAATGCCTATGCGGCGAGTGCATTTTATGCGGTTGACCGTGTTGCAAGCTATCTTCAGTTTTGGAAAAAGGAATGTGACAACGGCGGTGTGATTTTAAGCGACCGCTATGTGACTTCAAATATAATTTATCAGATGTCCAAACTCCCGAAAGAGGAGTGGAACAGCTTTATTGATTGGCTGAACGATTTTGAATACGAAAAGCTCGGGATTCCGAAACCCGACCTTGTAATCTACCTTGATGTTGAACCTGAGGTTTCGCAGAAGCTTATGGAAAAACGCTACGGCGGTGACAACAGCAAGAAAGATTTGCATGAAAAAAACCTCCGTTTCCTTCTTGACTGTCGAAAAAGTGCAGTTTATGCCGCTAAAAAATGCGGTTGGAAGGTTATTAATTGCTGTGAAAACGGAGAGATTAAGAGTATAGAAAAAATATCGGAAGAGATAGAGAGGGCAGCGGCTGAAATTTATGCTGAGCTTTAAAAAAATTGAGCAAAGTGACATAAACGAACTTAAAAAATACTACGATTATGATGAGTGCATGGGTTGCGATACCAACCTTTTGAACGCTTATCTTTGGCGAAACGAATACAATATTAAATTTGCTTTTTATGATGATACAATTGTCAAGGTGTATTGTAATCCCGACGAGTCCGTCTGGGGTTACTGTATGCCTACAGGCAAAAATATAAAGGGTGCGCTTGAAGAGGTTTTCAAAGATGCCGAGGAGAGAAACGGCAATTTGCAAATTGTTATGCTGACAAACGGCAATCGTGCAATGCTTGAAACAATGTTTCCCGACAAATTTGATTATGTCCGTTCACCCGAAAATCAGGATTACATCTACACTTCCCGTGACCTTGCAACCCTTGCGGGCAAAAGGTTTCACGCAAAGCGTAACCACATTTCAAAATTTTACAGAACCTACACCGATACCCGTTTTGAAACTCTGTCGGATTCAAACATTCCCGATGCATTAACGGTTGCAAAACTGTGGTGTGCGGAAAATGACACCGATCCCGAAGCTTCAAGCGAAATTATGGCAATCATGGAAATGTGCGACCTCAAAGACGAATACAATGTCAAGGGTGCTGTACTGTATGTTGACTCAGAGCCCGTTGCCATGACTCTCGGAAGTGAAATTTCACCCAAGGTGTATGACATCAACTTTGAAAAGGCACTTCGTGAATATGACGGTGTTTATGCCGTAATCAACAACGAATTTGCCAAAACTCTTACGCAGTATGAGTATATAAACCGTGAGGAAGATATGGGACTTGAGGGACTCAAAAAGTCTAAACTTTCATACAATCCCGTTATTATCCTCGACCGCTGGAATGCAATACCGAAAAACCGATGAAAACGATATTTCGCAAAACCGAAAAATCCGATACCGAAAGCCTTAAAAAGCTGTGGCTCTCGTGTTTTGACGAGGATGTAACTGCCGTCAATCTGATTTTTGACAGCGACCTTTTTGACGGCTGCTGTGCCGTTGTTGACGATAGAATCGTTTCGGCTCTTTACCTTGTAAAAGGTACGCTCAACGGCGAAAAATCGCATTATCTTTGCGGTGCGTCAACCGATAAATCTTTTCGTGGCAACGGGATAATGTCAAGGTTGATTGATTTTGCACTTAATGATGCAAAGAATAACGGTGATGTCTATTCTCTGCTTTTCCCTGCAAATGACGGCTTGTATGGCTTTTACGCAAAACTCGGATATGCTCCGAGCTGCACCGTAAAAAGCCGTGAAATTTCAAGGCAAATGCTTGAAAATTTTGCAGAGAAGGGCTTGAATATCGGCTGTTCAAAAGAAAATTCTTTCATATATAATGAGAATTTTTTTGAATTTGCAAAGTCCTATTATGAGATTTACGGCTCAAAGGTGATCAATAAGAATGACTGCTTTGCCGTGTTTGATGAAAACAAAAATACTGCCGATGTTTTTTACTCGGCTTATAAAAATATAAACGAACTTTCCGCACTTTTGCTTGAAAATACAAAATCAGAAAGGTTTGTGTTTACGGGCAAATCCGACAACGCTCTTTTTGAAAACTGCCAATCACAAAAATGCGGAATGATTAAATCACTCGACAAAAACCATAAAATTCCCGACGATGTCTATATCGGGATTACTCTTTCCTGAAAGGAAGTTTACTATGTTCTATGTATTTCTTGCAGAAGGCTTTGAAGAAACAGAGGCGCTTGCCCCCGTTGATGTAATGCGCAGGGCAAAGCTTGATGTTAAAACAGTCGGTGTAACAGGCGAATGTGTTACAAGCTCACACGGTGTGCCTGTAAAAGCCGATATCACAATTGACAATATTGACCTTGACGATGTTCAGGGTGTTGTACTCCCCGGTGGTATGCCCGGAACTCTCAATCTTGAGGCAAACAAAAAGGTTCTTGAGGCTGTTAAGTATAGCTGTGAAAACGGCAAAATCGTTGCCGCAATCTGTGCCGCTCCGTCAATTCTCGGTCATCTCGGAATCCTTGACGGCAAAAAGGCAACCTGTTTTCCGGGCTTTGAAAAGGAACTCAAGGGTGCAGACTATACAGGCACTCACACCGTAACGGACGGCAATATTATTACCGCAAAGGGCGCAGGCTGTGCAATTGAATTCGGTCACGCAATTGTTTCTCTCGCAGTATCAAAGGATGCCGCCGACAAGGTTATCGGTGATATGCAATGCCTGTGAAAAATGTCCGTGAGCTGAAAAGTCAGCTCCGTGCAAAACATAAAAAAATCCGAAAAAGCTGTCCTCCCGAAAAAAAGCAACAGCTTGACCTCGCCTTGCAGAACGCTTTTCTGGCAAGTGAGGAATACAAAAACTGTGATGTGCTTTTTGCCTTTGTTTCATCACCGATTGAGGTTGACACCTCGCTTATTCTTGAAACAACGCTGAAAGACGGCAAAAGACTTGCTTTGCCAAAGTGTAAAAATAATTTCGGCGAAATGGATTTTTACCTTGTAAATTCACTTTCTCAGCTTGAAAAGGGTGCGTTTTCAATCATGGAACCAAACCCCGAGGTTTGCGAAAAGTACGAGGATTTCTCACACGGACTTTGCCTTGTTCCGGGACTTTGCTTTGATATGCAGGGATTCCGCCTTGGATTCGGCAAGGGTTACTACGACAGATTTTTACAGAATTTTTCTGGAACAAGCGTTGGGCTTTGCTACTCCAAATGTATAGAGCATACTCTGCCCTCGGGAGTGTTCGACCGCCCCGTTGACGCCGTGATTACCGAAAAATATACCAACCGAACAAATAACGAGTTTGTAAAGGAATGATACATTATGAACCCTGATAATTTTAATATGAGCGAACAGGAGCTTAACGCTCAGCGTCGCAGAAGAGCCGAAAACTTTAAACTTAATATTGATGAAAGCGAGTATGAGGACGATAATTCCGTCAAGTCTGAGGATGAACCGTCAAACCTTAATTCATACAGCGGTCAGGATGTCAAAAAGCAAATGGCCCGTGAATCAAAGCAGGTTTTAAAGCAGAAGAAAAAGGAAGAAAAAAAGGCTCTTAAAGCAAAGAACAAGTATAATCGCAGAACCTTCCGCTTTATCTGGATTATCTCGGTTTTAATTGTCGGAGCAATGGCGGCTGTATATATGATAACAGGTATGAACGATTTGCTTGCCGTGAACAGAACCGACTCCTCAACCGTGAAAATTGAAATTCCCGAAAATCCGACTGTTGACGATGTTACAAAGGTACTTGTTGACAATAAAGTAATTGGTGAGCCGTCATATTTCAAGCTTTTTGTCAATGTCACAAAGTCTGCCGATGATTTTACTCAGGGTACATATGAAATTCGCAGAAATATGGACTACGAGGCAATCATCAACTTCCTTTCGAGTAACAACAACAGAACCGACACGGTTTCCGTTACAATTACCGAGGGTGAAAGCGTTCTTGAAATTGCCAACACTCTTGAAAAGAACGGTGCTTTGGGCGACAGGGACGAGTTTCTTTCGCTTTGCAATTCCGAAAAGTTTGACAGCGACTTTGACTTTATCAAGGCTGAAACAAATGCGGACAAGCGTTACTACAAGCTTGAGGGTTATCTCTATCCGGATACCTACGAATTCTACAGAAATGAAAATGCAGAATCCGTAATCTACAAATTTCTCAACAACTACGAAACAAAGATTAACGAAAAGCAGACTGTTGACGGCTATTCAAAGAAAACAACAGTTTTGAAAATGGTTGAAGAGAGCGACACGAAGTATTCGCTTGATCAGGTTATGACAATCGCATCTATCATTCAGGCAGAGGCGGCTGACAAAGAGGATATGTACTACATTTCTTCAATCCTCCACAACCGTCTTACAGCCGACAGCAGTCTCGGCGTGTCAAGCCTCGGTCTTGATTCAACAAAGTTCTATCCGTACAGAAGCCTTGAGGATGTTCCCGAAAATGACAGAAGCACCTACAAGAGCAGATATGATACATATGACAGGAAGGGACTTCCTTACGGTCCTATCTGCAATCCCGGTATGGATGCGATAATTGCCGCACTCAATCCGAACAGCTCGGATTATTACTTCTTCTGTCATGACAGTAAGGGACAGGCTTATTACGCATCAACACTTGAACAGCAAAACGCAAATCTGGAGTATATTGAAAGCTATGATAACTAATTTTGAAAAACCCGAAATTTTGTCACCGGCAGGTGATATGGATTGCCTTAAATCCGCTTTAAACTTTGGCGCAGACGCAGTTTTTCTTGCAGGAAAAATGTTTGGAATGCGTTCCGCACCGCAGAATTTTGATAACGATCAACTCAAAAAGGCTTGTGACCTTGCCCACGCAAAGGGCGCAAGAATCCATGTGACCTGCAACACACTTCCACGCAATAATGAAATTCCTCATCTTCAGGAATTTATGGAGAATGCTCAGGCTTGCGGAGTTGATGCGTTCATAATTGCCGACCTCGGTGTTTTTGAGGCGGCTAAAAAGTATGCGCCAAAGGTTCAGCGCCACATTTCGACTCAGGCGGGAGTAACAAACTATGCGGCGGCAAATGTGCTTTACAATATGGGTGCGTCAAGGGTTGTGCTTGCAAGAGAAATTCCGCTTGATGAAATTGCCGAAATGCGTGCAAAAGTTCCGAAAGAGCTTGAAATCGAATGCTTTGTACACGGTGCAATGTGTGTTTCATTTTCAGGCAGATGCCTTATTTCAAGTTATATGACAGGCAGAGATGCTAACCACGGCGACTGCGCTCAGCCGTGTCGCTGGAAGTATCATCTTTACGAAGAAAACCGTCAGGGACAGTATTTCCCTGTTGAAGAAACAGGTGACGGCACATATCTCTACAATTCAAGAGATCTCTGTATGATTGAGCATATCCCCGAGCTTGTAAAGGCAGGTGTTTCAAGCTTTAAGATTGAGGGCAGAGCAAAGTCGGCTTACTATGTCGCTGTTACAACAAACGCTTACCGTCACGCTGTTGACGATTATTTTGCAGAGGGTGACGATTATGTTCTCAAACCGTGGATAAGGGAAGAACTTGAAAAAATCAGCCACCGTGAGTACAACACAGGCTTCTATTTCGGCAGAGAACCCGGTCAGGTTACGGGCAACGGAGGATATATCCGTCATTATGACAATGTTGCATTGTGTGAAGAGCTTGTGGACGACACAACCGCAGTGATCACTCAGCGCAACAAATTCTATGTGGGCGACACACTTGATGTACTTCCGCCAAGCGGAGTGCCGTTTGAAATCAAGTGTGAATCACTTACAACCGACGAGGGTATGCCCGTTGAAAGTGCGCCGCATCCGATGCAAAGACTTACAATGAAATGCAACGCTCCCGTTCCGTCAGGCTCGGTTATCAGAAAAAAGCGTGATTAATCCCGAATTTTGCTATTGACAACACAAAGAAACAGTTTTATAATCTAAGTACTGATGTTCCCCACCTTAAAAACGGTGGGGAACAATTCAGCCTTTCAGCGTGAGCAAATCTCTCGCTGAAATACTGAGGAGCTGACGCTCCTATGCACTTGATTGCAATCTGTCGCAAACTCTGCTCCTTGCAAGCAAAGCAGAGTGTTGCTCCGATTTAAATTATTTGCTACAATTGAATTACAATATTCGGCTGTGACGGGATTAACCGAGATGTCAGCATTTCAGAGAGAAAGCCGTTTTGGTGCAAGGCTTTTATGTGAAGTTTCGGTGCGCTGCCCCTGAGCTCTGTGTGATTAAGCACAGCGTATTTCTGCGTTAAGGAAATGTAATCTTATGACGATTACTCAAAGCGGACGCTTGGCGTCAATTTGGGTGGTACCGCAGGATATTCCTGTCCCATTGTATTTTTATACAATGGGATTTTTTTATTTTGCTCGGTTGCATACTTTAAACAAATTTGAACGAATATTGTATTCCCCTGTGAATTTGTATAAGGAGAGATTTTTTATGAAGTGGACAGGACTTAACGAATTAAGAGAAAAGTTCCTTGAATTCTTTGAATCAAAGGGTTGTTTAAGACTCCCCAGCTTTTCGCTTGTTCCAAAGGACGACAACAGCCTTCTGCTTATCAACAGCGGTATGGCTCCTATGAAAAAATATTTTACAGGTGAGGTAACACCTCCTCGCAAGCGTGTTACAACCTGTCAGAAATGTATCCGTACTCCCGACATTGAGCGTGTCGGTATCACAGCCCGTCACGGTACATTCTTTGAAATGCTCGGTAACTTCTCATTCGGCGACTATTTTAAGCACGAGGCTACAGCATGGGCATGGGAATTCTTTACAAAGGTTCTTGAAATGCCTCCCGAAAAGCTCTATGTTTCAATCTATGAGGACGATGACGAGGCTTTTGACATTTGGACAAAAGAAGTCGGCGTTGATCCGTCACATATGGTAAGACTCGGCAAGGAAGATAACTTCTGGGAACACGGTTCAGGTCCCTGCGGTCCGTGCTCCGAAATCTACTTTGACCGTGGCGACGAAAAGGGCTGCGGCAGACCCGACTGTCATGTAGGCTGTGAATGTGACCGTTTTGTTGAGGTTTGGAACCTTGTATTTACTCAGTTTGAGAGTGACGGCAAAGGTAACTACACTCCTCTTGAACATCCGAACATTGATACAGGTATGGGACTTGAAAGACTTGCCTGTGTTATGCAGGGTGTTGACAACCTTTTCCTCGTTGACACAATTCAGAATATTATGAAACACATCTCACAGATTACAGGTGTTGAGTACGGCAAAAATGAAAAGAGCGATGTTTCGCTCCGTGTTATCACAGACCATATCCGTAGTACAACATTTATGATTGGTGACGGTGTTCTTCCGTCAAACGAGGGCAAGGGCTATGTGCTTCGCCGTTTGCTCAGAAGAGCCGCTCGTCACGGCAGACTTCTTGGTTACAACGAGCCTTTCCTCTATAAGGTTTGCGATACGGTTATCAAAGAAAATCTCACAGCTTATCCCGAACTCAAGGAAAAGCAGGAGTTCATCACAAAGGTTATCAAGGTTGAGGAAGAAAGCTTTGCCAAGACAATTGATCAGGGCTTTAAGATGCTCAACGGCATTATGGACAGCGAAGATGTTAAGGTTCTCAGCGGTGAGGACGCATTTAAGCTTAACGATACCTACGGCTTCCCGATTGACCTTACAAAAGAAATTCTTTCGGAAAAAGGCATCAAGGTTGATGTTGATCGTTTCCGTGAGCTCATGAAAGAGCAGAAAAAGCGTTCCCGTGACGCAAGAAAGAACGCAGGTGCAGACGCTTGGATTTCTGACACAACAGACCTTTCCGATGTTGCAAATACAGAATTCGTAGGTTACACAGACCTCAAGTCAACTTCAAAGGTTCTTGCAATCGTTAAGGACGGTGTGAGGGTTGACAGTATCGGCGAGGGCGAAAATGCTATCATCGTTCTCGACAAAACTCCGTTCTACGGAGAAGGCGGCGGTCAGGTTGGCGACACAGGTGTTATGGAGTCTGGCAGTTTTTCAGCTGATGTTGACAACACAACAAAGAATCCGTCAGGCACAATTTACCTTCACGCTTGTACAGTAAAGAGCGGCAGCATCAATGTAGGTGCAGAGGTTTCAACTGCTGTTGATGAAGAGCGCCGTGCGGATATCACAAGAAACCACACAGCGGCTCACCTTCTTCAGTCGGCTCTCCGTGAGGTTCTCGGCAACCATGTTCAGCAGGCAGGTCAGCTTGTTTCAGACGATTACTTCCGTTTTGACTTTACTCACTTTGAGGCTCTCACGGCAAAGGAACTCATTGAGGTTCAGAATCTTGTGAATAAAAAGATTCTTGAGGCAATCCCCGTTACAACACAGGAAATGCCTATTGAAGAGGCTAAAAAGCTCGGCGCAATGGCACTCTTCGGTGAAAAGTACGGCGATGTTGTCCGTGTTGTAAGCGCAGGCGACTTCTCTGTTGAATTCTGTGGCGGTACACATGTAAAGAATACCGCAAACCTCGGTCTTTTTAGAATCAGACAGGAGGGTTCGGTTGCCGCAGGTGTAAGAAGAATTGAGGCTCTCACAGGTATGGGCGTTCTCAAGTACATCAACGGTATGAGCGCTGTTATTATGGATGTTTGCTCATTACTCAAAATTGCAAATCCAAAGGCAGTTGTTGAGGGTGTTCAGAAGGCTGAACAGCTTATCAAGGAACAGCAGAGAGAAATCAACGAGCTTAATTCAAAGCTTGCCGTTGCTCAGATTGGTCAGCTTTTTGCAGGCACAACGGAGGAAAACGGTGTAAGAGTGGTAACAGGCAGAATTGACAAGGCTAATGCCGACATTCTTCGCACAATGTGCGAAAAGGCAAGAGATTTTGCCCCGAAGTGCGTATGTGTTCTTGCAACTGAAAATGACGGCAAGGTGACATTTGCCGCAGCCTGCGGTAAAGAGGCTCTTGCTCTCGGTGCAAATGCAGGCAAAATCATAAAGGCTGTTGCTCAGAAGGCCGGAGGCAACGGAGGCGGAAAGCCCGATATGGCTATGGCAGGTGCTAAACAGCCTGAGAAGATTTCAGAGGCTCTTGACAGCGTAAAAGAAACTGTTTATGCAATGTTAAAATAATCGTTTAATGTGTATTTATGGCTTACTTGCCGGTTGAATTGTGGAAAATAGCCAAACGGTTACATAAAATCTTGTGCAATTAACAAAAACGGTTTTAAATCAAAACTATTGCAGTTTTGTTATTTTTATAGTATAATAAGCAATACTAAGATATGAAAATCTATCTTGGATATTTATGAACAATTGTAGGAGGAGATTAAAAATGTTCAAGAAAATTGCAGGTCTTTTTCTTGCAGCAGCAGTAATGTGCAGTTCAGCTGCCATCACAGCTAGCGCTGCAGAAGCAGAGGATGACGCTGCTGTTGCTGCAGCAGATCAGTCAGGCGAGGTTTCAGCCGACGGTTCATCAGAGGTTTCAGCTGACGCTTCTTCAGAAGTTGAAGCAGGCAATGTTGTTAAGTTTGATGTTAAGAAGTCAGGCTGGAATAATGTTAAGTCAGTATTCTGTCATATTTGGAAGGCTGACGGTTCAGGCGATTGGCCGGCTTGGCAGTCAAAGAAAGAAAAATGTAAGTACGATTCTTCAACAGGTATCGCTACATATGATCTTTCAAAGACAGGTAACACAATCTCTAAGTCAGACGGAAGAGTTTACTGTGTAATCTTTAGTGCTAACACAGGTATGCAGTCATACAACGCTATCATGAGCGGCAAGTGCATCGGTGACACACTTTATTGCACAGGTAATCAGCTTGAAAACCCTGAGGATTCAGAAAAGAAGGCAAACGAAGCTAAATGGGAAAACAATTCAGACTGCGGTCCTGAAAAGAAGATTACATCAACAGGTAACGTCATCGGTTCTGCTTTCCCTGAGGGCGAATCAGATGTAACATTGCTGGCTACATACCTCGTCGCTTACTACAATGATGACGCTAAGACAAGTCTTACACAGAAACTTCTTGACGAACTCAAGGTTAGCCCTGTAGATGTTATGGGTGCTGTAACAGATAGGCTCAATGCTACAAACAACGAGGATAAGAATAAGATTGCTCCTGCAGTTGAGAAGATTCTCTCAGGTTGCACAGATCCTACAACAGGTAAGAAGGCAGATACAGCTAAGCTTGACAGCGCTAAGAAGACAGGTGCTAAGGCAGCAGCCGGCAGCTCAAGCAACGGTTCAAGTTCTTCTTCAAGCAACGGTGGCTCAAGCTCATCAGGTTCAGGTTCTTCAAGCACAGGTGCAGTTAAGTCAGGTGTTGAAACAACTATCGTTTTCGTAATGGCAGGTCTTATGGTTTCAGCAGCGGGCGTTATGTTCCTTGCAAGAAAGAAGAAAGAAGACTGATTTTAACGAATTAATCTTTGATTAAGCATTTTTCGGACACTGTCAATCGGCAGTGTCCGTTTTGCTTTTTTAACTCATGGTGCAAAAATATTCAAAAAGTTTTTAAAACATCTTGACAACGCTCGCTGTGTTTGTTAAAATATTAATGTTGCAACGGGATGTAGCGCAGTTTGGTAGCGCACACGTCTGGGGGGCGTGGAGTCGCAAGTTCAAGTCTTGTCATCCCGACCAACTAAAGCCTTTTTGTCTTTTGACAGAAAGGCTTTTTTCTTTACGATAAACTGCTTACTGCAAATAAATTAACGCAAAAGGAGAAAATATGCTTAATATCGGCTCTCATCTTTCAATATCAAAAGGTTTTTACGCAATCGGCAGAGATGCACTTTCAATCGGAGCAAACACATTTCAATTTTTTACACGCAACCCTCGTGGCGGATCTGCAAGAAAAATTGATATCGAAGATGTCAATGCACTTATAAAACTTATGACGGAAAATAATTTTGCAAAAATTCTCGCCCATGCACCATACACAATGAACCTCTGTTCGGCAAAACCCGAAACCCGTGAATTTGCTCTGAACACGCTTACGGATGATTTGAAACGAATGGAATATCTCCCGAATAATCTTTATAACTTTCACCCCGGCAGTCACACGGGACAGGGCGTTAAAGCTGCGGTTGAGCAAATCGGCACAGCGTTGAATACTGCAATGTTCGATGATATGACAACCACGGTATTGCTTGAAACAATGGCGGGCAAAGGCACGGAGGTCGGCAGAACCTTTGAAGAACTGCGTATGATTATCGACCGTGTGGAGCGAAACGATAAAATCGGCGTCTGCCTTGATACCTGCCATGTTTTTGACGCCGGTTATGACATTGTGAATAATCTTGACGGAGTTCTTGAAGAATTTGACCGTGTAATCGGGCTTGAAAGACTCAAGGCAATTCATCTCAATGACAGTATGAATCCTATCGGCAACCACAAGGACAGACATCAGAAAATAGGCGAGGGCTACATCGGAATTGATGCGTTCGGAAAAATTATAAATAATGAAAATTTGCGAAATCTTCCGTTTTTCCTTGAAACTCCGAACGAGCTTGACGGTTATGCCAAAGAAATTTCGGCTTTGAGAAATTTGTATTTTGAATGACATTTGCCTTAAAATAAATCAATACAAAAATTGTCAAAAATATTTGTTGCTATTGCAATTTGCGAAAATTAAAAAATTTAAAGTCCTCTCAATTTTTCGAGGGGGCTTTTTTCGCCTTTTTACAATAAAATCGGTTTGCCGTTACACATAATTTGAATACGCAGACAAAGATATAATAATTACCCTTAAATCGGGAACAATAGTAAAAACGATTTACGGAGTGATATTGTGATTCAAAACATACGGAAAAATGAATTTGAAAGTTTAATAAAATCATCAAAGCCGGTGCTTGCCGATTTTTATGCCGAATGGTGTTCACCATGCAGAATGCTTTCGCCTGTAATAGAAGAAATCGGTGACAAATACAAAGCATATTTTGAAACCGTCAAGGTCAATGTTGACGAAAATCCCGAATTGACAGAACGCTACGGTGTATCGGGAATTCCTGCACTTTTGCTCTTTAAAGACGGCAACGAAGTTTTGCGTATGTCGGGGGTTCAGACCGAAGAACGGATAATCTCCGCAATCTCCGAAAAAACGGGTGAGAGTTTTGTATGACCTTGTAATTGTCGGCGGAGGTGCGGCAGGACTTACGGCGGCACTCTATGCCTCTCGGAGCGGACTTGACTGCATTGTGCTTGATCCGTCATCACCCGAGGGCAGTTCAATTGCCCTCACGGATGCGGTTGAAAACTACACGGGCTTCAGCGATATTGCAGGCTTTGACCTCATTCAGCACTTTTATTCACACGCAAAGTCATTCGGTGCAAATTTTGTCAGACAATCCCTTGTCGGCATAAGAAAAAATTATGACGGTTTTATCCTTGAATGTTCCGACAGCGAGGTCAAGACAAAATCTGTTATTCTCTGCATGGGCGCAACCCACAAGAGGTATTGATGTGGGAGCAAAATACGAAATCTACTGTATTATTAATCAGCTTATTGACGAGGGCAAGTCAGTTATCATGATCAGTTCTGAACTGCCTGAAGTATTAGGTATGTGTGACAGAATTTATGTTATGAATGAAGGCAGAATGGTTGGAGAACTCGCTGCAGAAGAGGCAAGTCAGGAAGCGATTATGTCCTGCATCATCAAATCTACAGCAAAAGCCTGAATAAAAGAAAGGTATAGTGATCAATATGGGAAATATAAAAGAAATATTCAAAAAGTACACCATGGTATTCGTACTGATCCTTGTTATTTTGTTATTTACAATAGGAACCGGT
>OKVP01000306.1_pt1 | contig 21159 bp, 20 predicted proteins | sample 1604821 | NCBI WGS metagenome assembly OKVP01 (sample SAMN01760946, study PRJEB22395) | human gut metagenome | reverse complement strand
AGCAACAGACGCACCTAAAAGGGATTTGCTTGAGGATTTAATTCATCAGGCAGAGGATAATATTAAAATAAATTTTGAATAAAATATAGGAGAATTAATTATGAAAGCAAGACTTCCTCAAGGAATGGGCGGCGGACCGCAGAATATGCAAAATATGCTCCGTCAGGCTCAAAAAATGCAAGAAAATCTTGAAAACAAAAAAGCAGAGCTTGAAGAAAAAGAATACGTTGTTACTTCAGGCGGCGGTATGGTTGAAATTACCGCTAAGGGTGACCACACAATTAAGGCAATCGGCATTAACCCTGAGGTTGTTGACCCTGAGGACGTAGAAATGCTTGAAGATATGCTTGTAGCCGCTTTTAATGAAGCAATGCGCCAAATTGATGAAGAATCGGAGCGTGAGCTTGAAAAGGTAACGGGCGGTCTCAATATCCCCGGCCTTTAAAGCTAATCTTTTTGTGAAATACAGCGTCATCAATTGCTCGCAGTATATTTATACTGCTTCGCAATTTCTTCCTTGTCTTTCGCAAAAATCTTAAGCTTTTCGACGCCGTAGGGGCGAACATTGTTCGCCTTATTATAAAGAACAAATCAACAGAGGTAATAAAATGAGTTTTGACCTTGCACCACTTCAAAATTTAATAGACCAATTTGAGCGTATGCAGGGTATCGGGCATAAAACGGCTCAGCGTATGGCTTTTTATGTTCTCGGCCTTTCGGATGAGCAGGCACGTGAATTTGCACAGGCAATTACCGACGCTCATACTAAAATCAAGCAATGCAAAGTTTGTTGTAACCTCGCCGATGATGATTTGTGCCCTATTTGTAAGAGTAAAACACGAGATAAAAGCACAATCTGCGTTGTTCAAGACCCTCGTGACGTTGCCGCAATAGAACGAACCCATGAATATAACGGTACATACCACGTTTTGCACGGCGCTATTTCACCTATGGATAATATAGGTCCTGACCAAATTCGTATTAAAGAGCTTGTTTCAAGGCTTGGAAGCGGAGAGGTTGAAGAGGTCATTATGGCAACTAACCCGACTGTTGAGGGTGAGGCAACTGCAATGTATATCAGCCGTTTGCTTAAGCCTATGGGCATTACCGTCAGCCGCTTGGCATACGGCGTTCCTGTCGGCGCAGACCTTGAATATGCAGACGAGGTTACGCTTTCACGTGCTCTCGAGGGCAGAAGCCTAATTTAGTTTAAAAGGAGTGATAGACTTGGATAAAAATCAAAAGCAAATAATCGCAAATAATAAAAAAGCCTATCACGACTATTTTGTTTTGGAAACATATGAGGCCGGGATAGAGCTTTTCGGAACGGAAATTAAATCTATCAGAAACGGCAGAGTTAATCTTAAGGATAGCTTTTGCTCGGTTGATGACGGCGAAATGTTTGTTATCGGTATGCATATCTCGCCTTATGAGCAGGGCAATCGTTTTAACCGTGACCCTATGCGAAAAAAAAGACTACTTCTTCATAAAAAAGAGATAATGAAGCTTTTCGGTGCAAGCCAGCAGCAGGGGCTTTCGATTATTCCGCTTAGGCTTTATATTTTTAAAGGCAGGGCTAAGCTTGAAATAGGCCTTTGCAAGGGTAAAAAACTTTATGATAAGCGTGCAGTTCAAGCAAAAAAGGACTCCGACCGTGCAATTGAACGTGCAATGAAAGGCAATTACTGATGAAAATCAGGTGTGTTCAGTGCGGCAGGGAATTTGAATTGTCGCAAAATGAAATTGATTTTTATTACTCAAAGGGCCTTGATTTGCCTAAAAGATGCAAGTCTTGCCGTGATAAAAACAGCGGCAAATATTTAGTGACGTATAGTGAAAAACACAGTATTAATTTGTTTTTCTTTGTTATATTCTTTGCGCTTGCCGTAGCTGTTGCTTATTTTGATTTTGCGGCGCATACTTTTACAGGTGTTTGGCCTATAATAATTATGTCAGCTTCGGCTTTGATATCAATTATTTTCTTGTGCTGCGTTAAAACCTATAAGCGCTATGACGTATCGTTTAGCAATAAGTATAAATTCAATTTCTACGATGCCGAAAATTTGGTTAATCATTTTTATAAGCATAAGGATGACGTAGGATGCCGTGACGTTGAATCTTATCTTAAAAAGGCTAACTCGGTCATTTTGGATAAAAAATCAATTCATAAAACTATTGCAAACGGCGATACAGTTTATTATAATAAAAAAACCGAGGATTATGTCGTCCTTGCAAGGGCAGGCTATATCCGCAGTTACTATAAGGCTTCGTATAACCATTATTTGAAACAATAATATATGGGGATGAAAGGATTTCGACAGATTTGGTGAGCCTTGGTCAGCGAGTAGAGGAGTTGCACCTCTATAAAAGTAACACTTTAAAATTAACTGACAACAATAGATCAGTAGCTCTCGCTGCGTAATTAGCAGCTTGCGTTCTCCCAAAGAGTGCCACGGCTTTGGACAGAGCGTCGACTTAGTGGCGAACATGAACGATAGAGTGCCTCGGCTCTCGTCAGGTATTAGAGGATACCGTAGCGTATAGGCTGTTTGTCGCCGATACGTGAGGGGATAACTTAAACGATAAACTACACTCGTAGAACCCTTGGTAAGCCAATTTTGGACGCGGTTTCGATTACCGCCATCTCCACCACGTCGTCACAAGCTATATATCGCTTGTGACGACTTTTTTATATTATTTTTAAAAATCGCCACGACACTCATACCGCTGTTCCTGCTGATATGACCTACAGAGAGTGGGAAAAGAAGTTTGTAGTTCAAAAGCCTAAAGGCAAATCTTCGGGTAAAGGCAATGACTTAAATAAAACAAAATTGCCTAAACTTATTAAAATAATTGATTTTAATGATAAAATTGCTATAATGAAAGAGATAGAGGACTTTGAAAAGAAAACTGTTGAGTTACCGTATGAAACAAATTGTACAGTTACAACCGATGGTAAGCTTTGGAATATTGACGGTACAGATTGTTTTCATGAAGTGTTAAAAATTCTTTCAAAGCGTTATCATTTTTTCTATGAAAGGACGAAAAATGGTTAATAAAAAACATAAAGATTATCCTAAATATGCTGCTGAATTTAAAACTTTAGTAGAAGAGTGGAATAGCGAATTATCGAAAATTAAAGTTCAAACGCACAAAGGTTTTGATGGCGAAAATTCCATTGTAGACAAAAAATACGCATTAAAAATCAAAGCGTTACAAGAAAAATATAATTATTTATTCGATTAAGCACTTTACATTAAGTAAGGTGCTATTTTTATGCCCAAAATCAGTAAAAAGAAGCTGACACTTAATTGTGTCGGTTTCTTTTTATATTGACCTGTCGGAAGTCGAGAAAAGCCGAAAATTCAAAATTCTGATGGTGAAAGAAACACCGAGAACAAACTGAAAGGAAGATTGATTATAATATCACAATTTACCTACAACATATTTCATAGCACTAATCGGAACGTTAAAATCCTTAACTTGAGTATTTACAACTTTTTTTACCGTACCGTTTAATTGCTTATTATCTTTGCCATAGGGGACGATAACCTTGTCGCCCGGTGATAAGTCAGCTTTTGAAAAGTAATAGCAGGAATTATTTTCATCGTCAATTCTGATCTGATAAGCTGTAATCATAGTAGTATCATTTTGGCTATTTGCGTGATATTCTTCAACGATTTCCTCGGCTTCAATATCATCGCCGTTGTTATCAATTATATCATTTTCTGCCTCAACTTCTTCATTCTCCTCGTCGGCATCATCTTCATAATTTTCTTCATCTTGATATTTTTCTTCAGCTTCCTTTAGGCTTTTGCTAAGCCCGGTTTCCGCTTTTTTAAGAATACGGTTGTTTTGTGCCGCTCTTAGTGCATAGGGCATAAAAACAGTGTCAATATCATACGCAAATTTGAAATCGTCGAAAGCATTGATATCTGAAATTTGGTTGCTGATAATTAAACAAGCATCATTGTTTCTTAGCTTATTGTTTTTTATGACAAGGTCAAAAGCTTCTTTTAAAAGCTCAATATTTTTAGTCTTAAAGCAAGAAGTGAAAAAATCATCAATGCCCCAAATAGAATGAATTTTATATAAAATCATTTTTAGAGTTGAATTGCCCTTTGCAAATCCGGCAACAAAAGCGTCTGAAAATCTATCGTCAAGGCTTACTATTTCCATAATGTCGTCAAAAAGATAAGTGCTTTCAAACTCGTCTATATCATTTTTGAACTGATAAAATTCCCGAATACACCAAATCCAAACATCAATGGCAAAGTATGCGCCACGAAGCTTCATAATTTCCTCTAAGCTCTTTTTAAGCTTAAATGCTTCGTTCTTGTCAGGATTGGGTACAGTGATTTTCAGCTTGAATTTATCCCTTATTGCGGCGGGGTAGTAAAAGCCTTTTTGCGGATAAATATAATTTCTTATGTTAAATTCATTTGCATTTTTCTGAGCCTTTTGATGCTGAACATTAGTCTTTTGCGAAGTCTTTTTAGCCTTAGGGATACTTTTGTCAGCCTTTTTAGGCTTTGGATTATCCTTTGCTTCCTTTTCTTTTATGCTTTTTTTAGCGTCGGTAAAAATGTCGTTAATATTTTGTTTTTTTGGAACAGCTTTTTTATTTGTAATTTCTTTTTCTGCTTTTTCGTTTTCTTTTTTTATTTCATTTGAAATCAAATTGTTTAAAAAAGGAGTGTATGCTTCTTTGTAATCTCCGTCTAAATCATCAGTATAAATTCTTACGTTGACTCCAACGGAGACCCCGTAAGAATACTTATGAAGTGATTTTAAAGTTTTAATATAATCATTAAAATATACTTCGTTATCATAATGAAACAAATACCAACATGACAATAATTCATAAGGAACATTATCAAGCCAACCTGAATTGTTTACAAGAGTATTTGAGCTAGATATGTTAATATTGTCAGATAGTAAAATTTCGAGGTCATCGGTGTCATAAATATCATCATCGCTGTAATATGATCTTCTTGTATTGCGTTCGTCTTCATCAACAAGAGCCATATCATATAAAGTATCTTTAAAATCTATTTTTCCGTCATTATTCCAATCAATGTCAAAAAGAGACATAGTATCACCTCAAGCAATGTTCTTATTTAATTATATAATAATAAAGAAATAACGCAATATTTTTTATAAAAATAGTATTCATAGTTCCAAAAAAGGTACTTTGAAATAAAATTATTGCAATATTTATTTAAAATGTTATAGTATAATTAAAGTAAACGTAATGAGGGAAAATTATGAATAGCGAAGAATTTAAAAAAGAGCTAAATAAAGAGCCTTGCCAAATGACGCCTGACGAAAGATTTGAACAGGCTAAAATGTTTGTTAAGCTTGATAATAAATATCAAAAAGGTCAGCAGTTTATTATTAATAATCAAGATAGTGTTCGTGGCAGATATTATTGTGCTCAAGGCTATTTTTTGGTGGCGTCGGCTATATGTGACCATTTTGGTCTTGAATATTACAAAGACCAAAACGGTAAAACAGAATATATTGATCCTTATCCGATTATTGAAAAATATATTGAAACAGACCCTAAAAAAGCAGTCGAAATTTGGGCGTGGGTTTTAAATGAATTCGGAAGCAATTTTGATTATGATTTTTTACCGTATCGAGATTTTTACACTTCAAAATTTTTTGATGATAAGCTATACAGTAATATAGTTGAAAGATTTCATGAATTTGGTGATGCTTTTCTTGAAGAGGTTGTGAATGAGTGCGATAATTCAAACAAATTTTTATCAATGATTGTAAACAACGGTACTTATAATTATGAGATAATATATGTTCTCGCTCCCGCAATTCACAATAAAAAATATCTTCTTTGCAAAGCGATAATTGATGCTGTAGTTAAGCTTGATAAGAAGGATGAAGCAAAAAGAGAATGTATTGCTTCAATACTAAAGAGAACCTCTCTTTTGCTTGCTAAATATGAATGTCTTGACGATTTTGATTTTCTTATTAATGCGTTAATACCCGATGCAATTAATAAATTTAATATAGAAAATGAAGATATTACAGCATTCGCAACTCAAAGAAAACGAAAGCTAAAAGCTAAGTTTGACGCAATAGAAAAGAAAAAGCAGGATGAGCAAAAAAGAAGGGAAGAAGCGGAAAAAGAATTAAAAAACAAAGAAGAAATTGAAAAATATAACAAAAAGCATAAAAGAGCAGTAATTATATTTTTTGTATTCGTATTGCTTATCTATATTTTCGGAAAAATTAATTCAACAGTTATGCCAAAAGCTTTGGTAAAGTCGGATATTGTTAAGCTATTTGAAGAATACGGCGCAGAAAGTGTTGATATTTCATTTGATTTAAAAGAAGACAGAACTTATATTACCGCCGAAATTGATAAGCTGCCAAAGCTGAGCGAATCAAATGTATATGAGCTTAATTTACAGCTGTGTGAAGTCTGTAATAAACGCTCAACCGGTAAATATGAGTTTAAATTTTTTTATGCTAAAGTAAAGCAAAAAATGAATGACGGTATATATTTTGATACTGAACATTCATATGACCGAAAATTTGAAACAACAACCAAAGCGACAACAGCCCAATATTATGACAGCTATAATTCCGGCGGAATAAACCAAGATGCAGTTGACTCTGCAAAAGAGTGGGCAAATAGTCGAACGACTACAAAATATCGTAAGCGTTCATACAGTAAAACTACCTCAAAGGACCGTTATAATGCTAAAGAATACGGAAACGCTGAAGATTTTTATGATGATAATTATTACGATTTTGACAGCTACGAGGATGCAGAAGATTATTATAACGACAATGATTGATATAATATTAATGCAAGAAAAATAAGAATTAAATAAAACTATTGCCATTGCAATCAAAATTGTATATAATACAGTATCGAAAAATGAAAGATATTTATTTTTTATACAAATTTTATGATCGAAAGGGCTTATATGATAACTTCAAAAGAAATTGAGCATAATTACATAGAAATCGGTTATAACAAATGCAATATGAATATTGCAAAATGCTTTATTTTGGCTATTCTTGCAGGTATGTTTATTGCGTTCGGCGGGCTTAGTTCCTCCGTTGCGTCTTGTATGATTGAAAATTCGTCGCTTGCAAAGCTGATTCAAAGTGTTGTCTTTCCGGCAGGCCTTGCAATGGTTGTCGCAGTCGGCGCTGAGCTTTTCACGGGTGATTGCTTAATCACAATATCAGTGCTTGAAAGAAAAACAAATGTGCTTAAATTCATCAGAACATTGATAATTGTTTATATCGGAAATCTCGTTGGAAGTATTCTTGTGGCTTTGATGGCGGTATACGGTCATACATTGTCTGCTTTCGACGGTGCGCTTGCACAGAATATAGTTGATATTGCGGCTAAAAAATGCGAAATAGGCTTTGGCGACGCAATAATCAGAGGCATTTTGTGTAATGTTTTGGTTTGCTCAGCTGTTTGGATGTCAATGACGACAAAGAGTGCAGCAGGCAAAATTGTCGCTTTGTTTATGCCGATTATGGTCTTTGTAATCAGCGGTTTTGAGCATAGCGTTGCAAATATGTTTTATATCCCTGCAGGCATTATGGCACTTAAGGAATATGACGTAGAAGCGAAAGGTCTTAATTGGTTTAACTTTTTTATCACTAATGAGCTTCCCGTAACTATCGGCAATTTAATCGGCGGAATTTCCTTAAGCGTGGCGCTTTGGTTTACTCAAAGTCAAAAAGCAAAAAAATAATATATAACAAAAACACCTTTCGGCACTGCGGCTTGAAAGGTGTTTTGCTTTATGTTTATAAGTCAATTTTGTTATTAAGCATATATTTTTTATGATAATCTTTGCATTGTCTGTTTATACATATATTGACAATCGTATTATTTCCTGCTATTCTTTTAATACTAATAAAAAAGCATTACGAGGTTACGGTTACGAAAAAGTTGTTTGAAAAGTTGAAAAATAAATTTATTAATTTTTGCAAATGGGTGTGGAGCGAGTGCAAGGATTGGCATACACTTTTGCTTTTTGCTATAGTTGTTGTTTTGATGTATGCTCCTGTTTGGCTCGGATATATCCTATATTTTGTGTTTAAATCAAAATGGGCAATGGGCGTCGCAAGCGCTTATTTGGTATTTTGGGCAGGTCCGTTTACTCCGTATTTTCCGCTTTGCATTGCGATTACATTGAGTTTAAAAAAGCTTATTGAAAAAATTAAGGGCAGGGGAGATAAAACTTCCGACGACAACAAGGAAAGTAAATAATTTTTTTAAGATTTTGAGAAGGAAATTGTATTTTCTTTTTCAAAGTCTTTTTTTATTTACAAAATATGATAGAAAGCACTTGACAAGGGTGTTATTATATTCTTGTAAAAATAAAGGAGATGTTAAAAATGGTAAATAAGAAAAAACAAATTCCCGTTACTCTTTTAACAGGCTATCTCGGAGCAGGCAAAACTACTCTTCTTAATCACGTTCTTGCAAACCAAGAGGGATATAAGGTAGCTGTTATTGTTAATGATATCGGCGAAGTTAATATTGACGCTTCTCTTATCGCCAAGGGTGGTAATGTTACTCAAAAGGACGAAAATCTTGTTCCGCTTTCAAACGGCTGTATTTGTTGCACACTTAAGGTTGACCTTATGAAGCAGATTATTCAGCTTGCAACAAGCGGCAGATTTGATTATATTCTTATCGAGGCAAGCGGCATTTGCGAGCCGGGTCCTATTGCAGGTTCAATTTGTATGCTTGACGGAACAGATCCGAGAAGTGAACTTCCTGCAGTTTGTTATCTTGATAATATCGTTACGGTTATTGACTCTCTTAGAATGGTTGACGAATTTCTTTCGGGCGACGCTCTTCTTAAAGAGAATAAGGACGAGGACGATATCGAAAATCTTCTTGTAGAACAGATTGAATATTGCACAACAATTGTTCTCAATAAGGTTGACCAAATCAGTGACGAGGATAAGGCAAAGGTGCTTAAGGTTATTAAAACCTTACAGCCTGAGGCTAAGATTATTGAAACAACTTTCGGCGACGTTCCTGTTTCCGATATTCTTTCAACAGAAAGTTTTGATTATGAGAAAATTCTCAATTCACCGGGCTGGCTTAAGGCTATGGAGGGTGAAGAAGAGAACGAAGAGGAAGGCGAGAGCGAGGAATACGGTATTGGCACATTCGTTTACGAGTCGCTTCCTCCGCTTGACCAAAAGAAGTTTGAAAACTTTGTTTTTGCTCACTATCCTAAAGAGGTTATCAGAGCAAAGGGACTTTTCTGGATTGAAAATGACCCTCAAACAGCTTATATTTTCGAACAAAGCGGTAAGCAGAAAACCGCAACAGACGACGGCAAATGGATTGCTTGTATGCCAAAGCATCAGCAAGAGCAAATCCTTGCAATGAATCCTGATATCGCTGCCGCTTGGGACGAAAAGTACGGCGACAGGGTTAACAAAATTGTATTTATCGGTCAAAATATGGATAAAGAGGCTATCACAAAGGCACTTGATGCCTGCAAGGCTGAATAAAGATAAAAAAGTAACAGGACTGCGATTGTTTTTTCGCAGTCCTGTTTTTATTTTATTGAATTGTTATAAAAATCAACACGTAAGATTACTTTTTATCAATCATTTTCAATTATTTTATTAAGAATTTCCGCATTTTTCCTGTCTAAATAAAAAATACAAATTTCCTCGTGAGAGCAGGAATACATAAACAGCTCGTTTTTACTGTAAAAGGATAAATCCTCGGGCAAATCAGGCTCGTTCCACTCGAAAATGTTAGGCTTGTTAAATATCATATTTTTGATATATTCAAAGGTTTTGCACTTGAAAACCAAGGATAAATTTGAATATTTATCATCTAAATACCGATTTGTAATTGTTTTGTCTATTAGATTTTTATAGCATTCGTCAATCAAGCGTTTGTTTTTATCTAAGTATTCGCAATATACCTCGTCAATTTGGGCATTATCATTATATTTTAGCTTCATTGTGTTTGACGTTGAATGATTAACGTTAGGAAATCTAAATGAAAACGCATCTGTATTTTTGAAGATGAAATTCCATAATTTGGCATATTGAGATTTATTAAGCTCGTTTAAGCTTACATATATTTTGTTAGTGCTCATATAAATTAAAGCCCTTTCATTTTCTTATAATCAGTATAAACGATAAAATAATAACAGTCAATAAAAAAGGCAGACGTTTTTAATCGTCTGCCTTTTTGCACGTTATAACTGTTAAATCATTAATAAATACCCTGAGCCATCATGGCTTCTGCAACCTTTTCAAAGCCTGCAATGTTGGCGCCGGCAACAAGGTTGTAGCCAAGGCCATATTTCTCGGCAGCTTCAACGGAATGTTTGTGAATGTTTATCATAGCATTGTGGAGCTTTTCGTCAACCTCTTCTGCTGTCCACGAAAGTCTTTGACTGTTTTGGCTCATTTCAAGACCTGAAACGCAAACACCGCCTGCATTAACAGCCTTTGACGGAGCAACAATAACACTGTCCATATCCGAAAGATAATTGAGTGCTTCCTCTGTTGTCGGCATATTTGCAACCTCAATGTAGTATTTTGTGCCGTTTGCAATGATTTGCTTAGCCTCTTTAATACCGATTTCATTTTGAGTTGCGCAAGGCATTGCTACGTCTACCTTAACGCTCCAAGGCTTTTGACCTTTATAAAAAGGAACGCCGAATTTGTCGGCATAATCCTCACATCTGTCTCTGCCGGAGGCACGCATTTCAAGTAAATAGTTTATTTTTTCCTCGGTAATAATTCCGTCCTTATCGTAAATATATCCGTCAGGACCTGAAATTGTAACGGGAATTGCACCAAGCTTTGCAAGCTTTTTGCAAGCACCCCAAGCTACGTTGCCGAATCCCGAAACTGCAACTGTTTTGCCTTTCAGCTTGTCATTCTCGTGCTTTAAAACCTCACAAAGATAATAAACTGCACCGTAACCCGTAGCCTCAGGTCTTATAAGCGAACCGCCGTAGGAAAGTCCCTTGCCCGTTATAACACCGTTTTCAAATGCGTCAGATATTCTTTTGTATTGACCGAATAAAAAGCCTATTTCACGAGCACCGACGCCGATATCACCTGCCGGAACATCAACGTTAGGTCCTATGTGACGATAAAGTTCTGTCATAAACGCTTGGCAAAATCTCATAATTTCGCCCTTGCTCTTTCCTCTCGGGTCGAAGTCGGAGCCACCCTTTGCGCCACCCATAGGTAAGCCTGTAAGCGAGTTTTTAAATGTTTGCTCAAATCCGAGGAAATACATAATAGAGCTGTTTACGCTTGGATGAAAACGCAATCCGCCTTTGTAAGGACCGATGCTTGAATTAAACTGAACACGATAGCCTCTGTTAATTTGTGTTTTTCCGGCGTCGTCAACCCAAGCAACACGGAATGTAATAAGTCTGTCCGGCTCAGCCATTCTTGTAAGCAAATCATCTTCAACATATTCCGGGTGCTGCTCAATTACTTTTTCAAGCGAACGAAAAACTTCTTTGACACACTGTATGTATTCCGGTTTTGCATTATCTCTTCTTTCAACGGTTTTGATTACATTTTCAATGTATTCATTCATTTTCATTTACCCCTTTTTATGAAAATTTACCGAGTGAGTAGCCACTCACCCTATATTAATATTAACATTAATAAATGAAAATTCAAGATGCTTTTTGTAATTCTGTTGAAAATATATAAAAATATTTATGAAACTAATGTAACGGCAAAAAAAGAAAGTGCCCAAATTAGGACACTTTCTAATGCTTTATTACAGTTGATTTTTGTTTACTTTTTGTGCAATTTTAAAATGCACCGAGTGCTTGGAGCAAAAGTATTGCAAGAAGCACAGGAGCAACTACTTTTACCATACCGATATAGATATATTTTCTGCCAAATTTTTCTCCGTTTTTCGTAACCTCATCAATAACGGTTTTTGGCTTTGCAACCCAACCGATAAGAATACATGTGAGAATTGCAACAATCGGCATAAGAATATTGTTGCTGACGTAGTCAAAGATATCAAGAATTTGACCTACAGCACCGGTAGGAAGCTTTAGTTCAAAGTAGAATACGTTGTATCCAAGGCAAACTATTATGCCGAGAACAACAGCATAAACCGTAACGAGAACAGCACTTTTTTTTCTGCTCAATTTGAACTTGTCCATAATACTTGCAACAATCGCTTCCATAATTGATACAGAAGATGATACTGCCGCAAAAATAACCATTAAGAAGAAAACTATGCCTATAACTATTCCGACTTTGCCCATTTGATTAAATACCTTAGGAAGTGAAATGAACATAAGTCCCGGTCCGGCGCTCATACCCTCTGTTCCTGCAAATACGTAAACAGCAGGGACAATCATAAGGCCGGCAAGTATAGCAACTACAGTATCAAAAATTTCAATTTGGTTAATTGATTTGTTGATATTTGTTTTGTCAGGAACGTATGAGCCGTAAGCAACCATAATACCCATGGCAACGCTGATTGAATAGAACAGCTGGCCCATAGCATCCATAATTACCAAGAAAAATTGCTTAAATGTAACTCCCTCAAAATTAGGAATTAAATAAAGCTTTAATCCTTGAAGTCCTGTTCTTGTGATTCCTGTTGCTTCGTCTGTATATTTAAGAGTAAGTGAAAAAATAGAAATTCCTATAATAAGAATAACAAGTATCGGCATAAGAATTTTGCCCATTTTTTCAATACCCTTGTCAACACCGCCGAGTACAACACCTGCCGTTGCGGCAATGAATACCAAAAGCCAAATTATAGGCTCACTTTTGCCTGAAATAAAGTTGCTGAAATAGCCGTCTTGCGCCGCAAGCGTACCTTTGCCGGAAATAAAATCTATGAAATATTTAAATACCCAACCGCCGATAGCACAGTAATAAGGTAAAATAATTATGGGTACGAGCGTTGCAAGTGAACCCAAAAATCCGAATTTCTTATTGATTTTTCCGTAAGCCGTAAGCGGACTTTGCTTCGTTTTTCTTCCTATTGCAATTTCGGTTATAAGAAGTGTAAAACCAAATGTAAATACCAAAATCAGATAACAGAAAATAAATAAGCCACCGTTATCCTTTGCCGCTAAATAGGGAAATCGCCAAATGTTTCCAAGTCCTACCGCACTTCCTGCCGCTGCAAGAACAAAACCGATAGTGCCTGAGAAACTTCCTCTCTTTTTCTCAGTCATAATTATCTCCAATCAAAATATAGAATAATGCGTTTATTATACATTAATTAAAAATATTTATCAAGCCACCGCAGTAACACATTAAAGCGATAAATTGATAAACATTAAATAAAAGGAATTGAAAAGCGCATTAAGTATGAATTTCAATTCCTTTTATAATTTTACGATTTTATTGAATTTTATTCAAAGCTTTATTAATTTTCGCTGTTAGCCATAAGCTTTTCACGTTTTTCCTCAAGCTCTTTTTGAGCTTGTTCCTTAACCTTACCTGTGTAATTGTTAAAGAACATAGGGATGATTGTGAGAAGGAAGCCGACAGCAGGAACGATTGTAACAAGAGCTAAAAGCATCTTTTGAGTATCAACCGATTGCTGGAAGAAAATCTGTCTGCCTGCATTGTCAACAAGTGATTTGTCAACTGCCTTAAAGTCGGTGCCGTCAAGGATTTGACCGAACACAAAGGTTGCAACAGCGGCATTAACCTTTGAAAGGAATGTTTGGAATGCAAAGCAAACACCCTCCTGTCTTTCACCTGTTTTCCATTCAAGATAGTCAACAGAATCGGCAATGAGCGCATAGGTGATAACGTTGTAAATGCCAAGCGGAAGACCCATAAGGAATAAGAATACCCAAAGAACATAAATATTAGCCTTTGTAACGTCCTGAGCCATAACAACATAGCAAAGAGCGTGAACTACAAGACCGAATAATGCTGAGCCGATGTAGATTTGCTTGAGTGAAAACTTCTTTCTGAGCATAGGGAAGATAGCCATTGCAGGCACCATACCTACACCGATTGCGACCGTAAGTGTTGTTACGATAGTTCCACGAGGAATCCAAAAGTCGTAAGCAGCTGCTGCGTCAACATTAGGCACAAGCGTTGATTGAGCACCCGGTAAGAAGTCTTGGAAAATTTGGGTAAAGTTTGTATAGTTTTGAATAATAATGTAGTTTCCGATATAGTCAGCGCACTGGTTTGCAGTTACCATTGTTGAACCTAAAATTGCAGCGAAAATAACAATGATGAGAAGTCTGTTTTTGCCGAGAACTACAAATGTTTCCTTAAATGAAGGAGTATGATCCATCTTAGGCACTCTTTCTTTAGATACAAAGAAAATGAGTATTGAAAGACCGCAACCCAAAAGTGCAAAAATAACACCGCTTAAGAAAAAGCCTTTTGTGTAACCCATATTGCTTTGATAAAGAATAGGAACAAGAAGAGCAGGAAGTATTCCGCCGAATGTTGAGCCTAAACGAGCAGTAGAGATAAATGATGTTCTTTCACTTTCAAGCGGAGTGATTACTGATGAAAGTCCCCAGAAAGGAACGTCCTGAACAGTAAATGCCACACCCCAAAGAATGTATGTTACAAGTGCCCAAACAAAAGCTGCTGTTGAACCCTCTTTAAACGGGGCAGAGAAAAGAGCAATTGTTGTTATTGCAATCGGAATAGGAGCAAATAAAAGATAAGGTCTCATTTTGCCCCATTTAGATTTTGTTCTGTCAACAATCATACCCATTACAGGGTCATTAAGTGCGTCAAACACACGTCCGATAAGAATAATTGTTGTGCCTTGCTTTAATGTAAGTCCCGCACCGTTTTGGAAAAATACGAGTGTGAACATTGACATAAGGGTATAAATACCCGAACGACCGAACGCACCGACAGTAAAGCAAATGCGCTCTTTCATAGTTAAATATTTTTTTGTTTCAGCCATTTATTTTCTCCTTTTAATTACTGCCGGCAAAATAACCGGAGCTTCCTCTTGAGCGTTTTGCATTTGCTTTAAAAGTAAAAACTTAAGCTCCTGCCTTACATGTGCGTACCTTGGATCTTTTATAAGATTGTTTTTCTCATTCGGGTCTTTTTGCAAATCATAAAGATAATTTTCAAAATAAACCTTGGATTTATGGTGAACATAGCCTGTTATAGCGGCGTCACGCACTTCATATTTGAATCTGTCAGTTCTGACTGCACGTGAATTTGAAGCCTCGCTAATCTGTATAAATACACAGTCACGCTTGTCGTCGGGATTGTCTACCTGCTTGCCGAGGTCAACGCCCATATACGTTTTCGGAATAGGAATATTTGCCATAGAAAGAAGCGTAGGCGGTAAATCAATAAGTGATGATAGCCTTTCTTCTTTCTTGCCGCCGACAAATTTGCCGCCCTTAATAATCAAAGGAGTGTGAGTTGCGCTTTCGTGGCAGCTTCTTTTGTATTCCGGATTTCTTGTTTTAAAATGACTGCCGTGGTCAGATGTGTAAATAATAATTGTATCGTCATATATTCCGAGTTCCTTAAGCTTTTCAACAAGTCTGCCGACATTGTAGTCAAGCCTGTTAATTGCAGAAATATAATCGGGATACATTTCTTTGTAATTACCCTTTAAAAATGTTAAATCATCCGGCAAAGGATAATCTTTGTATTTTTCAACAGTCGGCTTGTAGCCCTCATACGTGTGATGATCGTTTTGATGATGCGGCTCTAATTGACTTACAAACATAAAAAATGGCTTGTCTTTATCCCTTTTGTCTAAAAATTCAAGCGCATAATCATTTATGCAGTCAGCTCTGTAACCCTTGAAATCAAGCTTGTTGCCGCTTTCATCAAAGATATAGCCGTCATAACCGTGAGATGTGAATTCAAGAACGTCGGCACCTCTGAAATATTGATATTCTCCCTGCTTTTCTCTCGGAATTGCAGTGCTTTCACAGTGCAAGCCGACACCTGGAAGCCTGTTTGAAGCCAAGTGCCATTTACCTATGTAAGCTGTTTGATAGCCTGCTTCATTAAAATAATGTGCAAGCGGTTTAATGTCGCTTGGAAGCGGAATACCGTTCCAATAACAGCCGCATTGCGTTGCGTAAACACCCGTTTGCAGGCAAGCCCTCGCCGGTCCGCAGACGGGCTGGCAGGTAAAGTTGTTTTCGTACTTTATGCCTTCTTTTGCGAGGGCACAAAGGTTGGGCGTTACCTCTTCATTAACCGTGTCCCAGCGCTGCTGGTCGGAAAAATAGAAGATAATGTTTTTCTTTCCCATAATTTTCCCCTTATATTTTTTATGCTATAAATCCGACAACTGCGTTGTAAAAATTAACAACTGCAATTGCGGCAACAACTGTTGTAAAAACAGTTTTAATTACTTTTTCATTTCCTTTTTTATTCATTTTAGCACCTAAAAGTCCGCCGACTACCGCACAAACAATTGCAACAATAAGCGTTACAATGTCAAATTCGGGTATTGTGTGAGTAACTCCTAAGGTGATAAGTTTTGAAAGCTGGCTGAAAAAAATAGTGCCTACGCTGTAAACTGCTGCTTCCTTAACTGTCATTGAGAAGAAAAGAGCAAGAAATGCAACGTTAATCGGTCCTCCTCCTACACCTAAAAAAGAAGCAATAAAGCCAAGCGCAAGACCTACAAGAATAATGCAAATAGGATTTTTAACCTTGAAGCTTTTTGCATTTTTTAAATTTATATAGACAACGGATGCAACAAGCAAAATGCCTAAAATTAAGCCTTGAAGGCTTTTTAATTTACTGTTGTCAAATAATGTAAGAAGATAATCAAATAATCTTGAGCCGAGTATTCCGCCTATAACAGCACCGGCAGATAATGAAACAATCAGCTTGAAATCAATTTTCGTTTTAGATTTAATATGCTTAATTGTAGAGCTTATGCTCATACTGAAAACAGCACAGGCTGAATAAAAATTAACAATGCTGATAGGGTCTTTTCCTATAAGGTCAAGAAGCGGCTTTATTATTACTCCTCCGCCAAGACCTACATATGCACCCATAAAAGTGGCAAATATAATAATTATACCATATAATACAGTTGTCAATTTGCTTCATCTCACTCTTTGAAAAAATACGCTTTGAATATTATATAATAAAACAATTGTTAAGTCAATCGAATTAAAACATTATCAACTTATTACGGCATAAAAGTTGCTTTCCCATGCAGGAATGTAAACACTGTGCCTGAAATAAAGCATGTATTTATCATTTAAACTTAATATTTTCTTTCCAAGCGCAAATAAATCCTCATTTCTGTGATAAGCGCAAACATAAAGCTTTGGCAAATATGTTTTTATGATTCTTTTTGCACCGTCAAGCGCCTTCATTTCCGAGCCTTCAATATCCATTTTTATCATAGTAACAGGGCAGTCAATTAACGAGTCGATATCAGTTACTTTTACGGGTACTCCACTTGCCGAAATATGCGAATTTCTGCTCTGCTCTTTTGCAAAAATAAGGGTATCTTTTTCGTTCCAAGCACCCATATTATATGTTTCCAAATTCTTCATTTCAGCCGTGTTTTTGATTAACTTTTTATAGCTTTTTGCATCAGGCTCAAGCGCAATTATTTTGTTGTATTTTCCCTTTGTGTAGGCGGTAAATTCTCTTATTGTATCGCCGTCATAAGCCCCTAAATCAACGATTGATTCACTATCGTTTAACTTTAATATATTCCTATAAATACTCTCTTTGTCACAAAATGAATTTAAAAGATAATCCACCTTGCCCGACACCTTGAAATTGAGTATGTCAATATAGTCTTTTTTGCTTTTTTCGTCTGCTAAATGTTCGTAAACAAAATCAAAATCATCATTGTGTTCTTTAACATATTCTCTGGTAAAAAGTCCGCCGCCTGCAACGGGAACATCAGGAGCAAAAACCTTGTGCTCACTGTTGATTTTTTTGATGTTTTCGATAACGTTTTCAAGGTGTGTTGCAAATGCCAAAACTACGTTGAAATCATCGTATTTTTCGCAAACCTCGCTGTATTTAAGCACCTTGTAGCCTAAAAATGAATGACCTCTCACAAATTCATCGCTTGCAAATATCTCACTTACCGTGATTTGGTAGGTGTTAAGCGTTGAAATTATTTTTTCAGCCCCGTTTCCCATTCCGTAAATCATAATGGGTTTGCCGTCTTTTTTTAAAAAATCCCAAACGTTTTCTTCTTTTATTCTTTCAATCATTGCTTTGCTCCGCATATATTTAATGCAATGATTATATCATAAAATATTGCTCTTTACAAATGCTAAAAAGTATTATATAATATTTTTTGATTTAAAAATAACTATTTTAAAATTTGAGGGGGAATATGCCTATATGGGCAGTGCCTTTAAAAATCTGTTTAAAAAAGAAAGTTCAACAGAGGATGAGATTAAACAGCTTGTTGAGGAAGATGAACAGGTAGGTCAGCTTGAAAAAAATCAAAGAGAAATGATTAATAATATTTTTGAGTTTGACGATTTGGATGCAGGGGACATAATGACCCACAGAATCGATATAAATGCGCTTGATTGCAATTTGAGTATTGAAAAAGCCGTGGAACTTGCTATTGAGTACGGCAATTCACGTCTGCCTGTTTATGACGAAGACCTTGACCGTATCTGCGGTGTGCTTTATGTTAAAGATTTGCTTAAATTTGTCGGCAAGCCTATTTCAAATGGCGAAAAGCTTTTGTCATATACAAGAAAGCCGCTCTTTGTGCCGGAGTCTATGCCTTGCGGCAAGCTTTTTGCCAAAATGACTGAAGCAAGAGTTATGCTCGCAATAGTTATTGATGAATACGGCGGCACAGCCGGTCTTGTTACTATGGAGGATATATTGGAAAGCATAGTAGGCAATATTTGTGACGAATATGACGGTGAGGAAGAGCAAAGTATAACTAAGATTAATGACAGTACATTCACTTTTGACGGTTTTGCGGATATTGACGATGTATCAAAAGCACTTGGTATTCAAATCCCCGACGGCGATTACGACACGATAGCAGGCTTTGTTATTACTCTTTTGGGTTATCTGCCGAGTGAAGATGATAAAAAGGTACATACTGTTAAATATGATAATCTTGTTTTTACTGTTTTGGATGTAAAGGACAGAAGAATCGGTAAGATTAAAGTAGAAAAAGTAGAAGTTGAAAAATAAGGCGAAAATATGGCAGAACAAATTATAGAATTTGAAGCTATGGAACAGGCAGTCAGCCTATTCGGCAGCTTTGATGAAAATGTTAAACTTATTGAAAATGAATATGACGTTTCAATTATTTCACGTGGTTCTGAACTGAAAGTTATGGGAGACGTCGAAAATGTTGATAAAGCGGCAAGAGCCTTGCGTTCAATGCTTGCTATGATTAATAAGGACGAAAGCCTGACGGAGCAAAATGTTCGTTATGTTTTAACTCTTGTTAATGAGGGCAATGAAGATAAAATAGCGTCAATGAGCAGCGGCTCGATTTGTATTTCGTCCAAGGGCAGACCCATTAAGCCTAAAACGCTCGGTCAAAAAAGGTATTGCGACGCTATATTAAATAATACAATTACATTTGGTATCGGCCCTGCCGGAACCGGCAAAACGTATCTTGCCGTTGCAATGGCAGTTACGGCTTTTCGTGCCAAAGAAGTGGATAGGATTATTTTAACCCGTCCGGCTGTTGAGGCAGGTGAGAAGCTTGGCTTTTTGCCAGGTGATTTGCAAAGCAAGGTTGACCCTTATTTAAGACCGCTTTATGACGCACTTTTTGATATGCTCGGAGCTGAAAATTTTCAGAGATATCAGGAACGTGGTGCGATTGAGGTTGCACCGCTTGCTTATATGAGAGGCAGAACTCTTGATGACAGTTTTATTATTCTTGATGAAGCGCAAAACACCACGCCTGAGCAAATGAAAATGTTTTTAACCCGTTTGGGCTTTAATTCAAAAATGGTTATAACGGGTGATATAACTCAAATAGATTTGCCTGACGGTAAAAAATCAGGATTAAAAAAAGTAATGCACATTCTTCGCAATGTCAACGATATAGCAATTTGCAAATTTGATAAAAAGGATGTTGTAAGGCATAAGCTTGTGCAGGATATAGTTAATGCTTACCAAAAATACGAGGAGGATAAGAACAATGGACGCAGTTAAAGTAGTAATTTCAAATGACCAAAAAGCAGTAAAAATTCCAACAGGAATAAGAATGTTAATCAGACGTTGCTGTCATGCCGTTTTAGAACTTGAAAATTTTGAAGGCTCGGCAGAAGTGAGTGTTCGCTTTGTTGATAACGAGCAAATAAGAGAACTTAATAAGCAATATCGCAATATCGATAAAGAAACAGATGTTCTTTCTTTTCCTCTCGGTGAAAACGGAGAATATGATATAAACCATGATACAGGTGCTAAGCTTTTGGGCGATATCGTTATTTCCGTTCCTAAGGCAGTTGAGCAGGCTGAAATGTATAATCATCCTCTTCAAAGAGAAATCGGATTTTTAACAGTTCACTCAATGCTTCATCTTTTGGGATATGACCATGAAAACGGCGGTCTTGAGGCGGTACATATGCGTGAAAAAGAAGAAACCGTACTTACACAAATAGGCTGGAAACGAAATAACAGCTACTATATGGGAGACGAATAATGACAAAAACAGCTTTTGTAGCTATTGTAGGCAAGCCGAATGTAGGCAAATCATCATTGCTTAATAAAATGCTCGGTCAAAAAATTGCAATAGTATCATCAAAACCGCAAACCACAAGAACTAAGATTATGGGCGTGCTCACTAAAGGCGAAACTCAGCTTGTATTTACAGATACACCAGGATTTCATAAAGCGCATAATAAGCTTGGTGAAAAAATGAACGAAGCAGTAGGCGATACAGTAGGCGGTGTTGATGCTTGCCTTTTTTTGACAGAGCCGAGAGGTGAACTTAACGAGCAGGAACTCCAGCTTCTTGAAATGTTTAAAAAGCAAAAAATGCCGGTTATTCTTGCTATTAATAAAATTGATATGATAAACGATAAAGAGGAACTTTTTAAAAGAATTGTTTATCTTACCTCGTTTTATGATTTTACGGCGGTCGTTCCTGTCAGCGCTACCGAAGGCGACCATGTTGACGAGCTTATTGACGAACTTGATAAGCTTGCTTTTGAATCGCCTCACTTT
>OKVP01000300.1_pt1 | contig 21269 bp, 16 predicted proteins | sample 1604821 | NCBI WGS metagenome assembly OKVP01 (sample SAMN01760946, study PRJEB22395) | human gut metagenome | reverse complement strand
GGCAAATCACATTTCCCATCATGACTGCCGGAACACCTGCTTCAATTGCCTTCTGATATGGCACAAAATCAGATGCCTCAAGATCCTCCAGCTTATCTGTCATCCAGAGCATTCCTGTCGCTGAATCTGTAGTAGCCTTTCCTTTTCCGGGAAAGCTCTTTGCTACAGAATTGATTCCTGCATCATTATAGCTGCTTACCTGTGCTGCAACACAGCCACCTACAGTCGCTGACTCGCTGCCAAATGCATATGTATCGTTATCTGCATTATCACCATATGCTATATCCTTGATGCTAATTAAAGCAAATCCATTTTCATCTTTTATATTAATGTGCACACTTCCATCGGGATGATTGTACTTGATTGCATTTTCAACAAGATTAAAAACAGCACGGTAGAGAAGAAGATAGCTTCCAGTGACGATACAGTCTGTTTCAGATTGGGAAAGCTTAATCTGCTTTTGATCAGCAATTGGTGCAAGATCACAGAGAACTTCATCAGCGAGTGCTGCAAGGCTTATTGTATCAGAGCGTTTTACACGCTGCATTCCAGTCATATCAAGCAAAATCGAAGCTAAATGGCTAAGACGGTTTGTCTGCTCAAGAATCGTGGAAAAAAGTGTCTGGTATTCTGAAACGGAAGGTTCTTTCTTTTTGGAAAATACTTCAAGATTTGTCTGCATTACAGCAAGCGGAGTTCGAAGCTCATGGGCTGCGTTGGCAGAAAACTGCTTTTGAACGTCAAATGCGTTATTCAAACGGGCAAGCATCTGATTAAAGGCTTCTGTCAGCTTAGAAATTTCATCATGGCTTTCTGGAACATCAATGGAAACAGAAAGATTCTGTGCCTGAATATCAGAAATTTTTTTACTGAGGCTGCGAAGCGGAGCAAGGCTTTTACGTGTAAGAAACCAAGTTGACAGACTGCTTATTAAAATAACAACAATGGTTACAGCAAGACTTTTGATCATGAAAAGTTGCTTTGTCTGGGCAAGCTGATCATTAATTTGCGGAAACAGCATAGATGGATCAACCTGAAATGTGATAGGGGAAGAGTCATTCTGATCAATATGGATCACGTAATCGTGCAGATCATCCATTCCAGAGACGGCAGAATGACTTATAAAAAAATACATAAAAATGCAGGCAACTGTGACAAGAAGTGTTGTCAGCGCAGTAAGACGCCATTGAAGCGTCATTTTTGCAAAGAAGGAGCGCAGAGGCGCTTTTTTTTGTGTGTGAGTCATAAGAATCCTTTCCTTATTTAAATGTTTAATCATTACAGCAGTCTGCGTTAAGCAGATATCCTTCGCCTATCTTATTCTGAATAGGATCGTATCCAAGAGCTGCGCGAAGCTTCTTTCTAAGCGATGAGATATGAACACGGATGGAATTACTGAAGCTGTTGACACTTCCGTCCCAGATATGCTCAATCAATTCTTCAGGACTGATTACCCGATCTGGATGAAGAAGAAAATATTCTAACAGGCTGCTTTCTTTTCGCGTTAGGGAAAGTGGCATATGATCAATCTGGGCAAGTCTTGTTTTTGTGTCAAATGATATGCGGCCGCAAGTCAGGCAGATATTTTCCTGAATAAATTTGCGCCGTGTGAGGCTTCGTATTCTAGCCTCAAGCTCTTCAAAATGGAAAGGTTTTGTAAGATAATCATTTGCACCTAGATCAAGTCCCTCCACCTTATCCTGAATTTGAGTTCTGGCAGAAAGGATGATAACTGGTGTGGATGAGTTTTCAGCGCGAAGCTGCTGTAAAATGGAAAGACCGTCCATTCCTGGAAGATTAAGGTCAAGCAAAATAAGATCGAATGGTTCTGTCAGACAAAGATCTAGTCCTTCATTTCCGTCCATGCAGGTGTCCACCTCGTATCCATCAAGGCGAAGTCCTTCAGCGATAGAGCTGCAAAGCTGTGCTTCATCTTCGATTACTAAAATATGCATATCTTCATTCCCCTTTCAAAAATAGTTATTTTTTTTAAAGTATATCATACGAATAATAAAATAGTTGTTAAAAAATAAAATTTCTTAACACTGATTTTATACAGCGTATGTTATAATCGCCTCAGATCAAAACAAAGAAAGGAAGGATCATAAGAAATGAGAAGAAATAGATTACATATTGGAGTATTAGTAAAGGCATATTTAGCAGCAGGTGTGATTGGAGTATCATCCTTAGGTGCATTTGCAGCACCTGTATTTGCAGCAAAGAATGATAGCAACAAGGAGACAACGACTGGAGAGGCAATCCCGGCAGGAGAGGCAGTCCCGGCAGGAGAAGCAGTCCCGGCAGGAGAAGCAGTTTCCTCCGATATGATCTCTGGAACATTTACACCATCTGAGATTTCCTGGAAGGTTCAGGATTCTTATGAGTTTCCATTCATGGGTCTGAATTTTACATTAACAGATAAGCTGTTAAAGCAGATGGAAGATGGAAAGGTTGCAATGCTGACAGATGAGAACTGGAATGAGGAAGGCGATGCAATTTCTTATGCATTATTTAGCTGGTATACAATGACAGAAGAGCAGCGTGATGCTGTCATTGAGAAAATGGGAACTGGCTATGATGACTGGGTAAAGAGTCTTGGAAAGATTGGAACTCTTGGAGTATACAGTACAGATGTGACAGATCAGTTAGATGAACTGACTGGTTGCACAGAGCACACAAAGCTTGGCGAGAGCAGTGATGGAAAATATGAGTATTATTTAAGTATTAGCAAGGATGCAGATAAGAAGCTGAAAAAGGAATTAGAAAAGACAAAGACAGAGCTGACTGACATGGCAGAATTTCAGCAGATGTCCGCATTCGATCAGCCAATCGATATGGTGCAGCAGGATGGCGATAATGTTGGAAAGTTTGAGATGACAGGTATTGATAAGAAAACTTATACTGAGGATATGTTTAGTGAGTATGATCTTACACTGGTAAATGTATTTACAACATGGTGCTCTCCATGTGTTAATGAGATTCCGGAGCTTGAGAAGCTGTATCAGGAGCTTAAGGATCAGGGCGTTGGTGTAACAGGTGTTGTATTAGATACGGCAGACAGCGAAGGCAATCAGGACGAACAGGCCATCAAAAAGGCAGAGCTTCTTCAGGAAAAGACAAAGGCTACCTATCCATTCCTGATCCCGGACAAGAATATGATGAATGGACGTCTTCAGGGCATCTCCGCATTCCCGGAAACCTTCTTTGTAGATAAAAATGGAAACATTGTAGGCGAAACATATTCTGGAAGCCATACACTTGAAGAGTGGAAGGAAATTGTGGAAAAAGAGTTAAGCGCAATCAAGGAAAATAATTGATATGAAAATAATGCAAAATAAAATGGTGTCTAGGGCGAATGCAGCCCTGGACTCCAAATGGACAGGACTTTGTCTGGCAGTGGTTGGACTGTTGATGATGGCGTTTGGTATTTTTCGCGGTGAGATGGCAGTTGTATTTACTAAGGCGATTAATATTTGTATGGAGTGTATAGGAATTGGATAAGAAAATGGCTCAGGAAAAAACAAGTAAGAAAAAAACAAATAAAGTAAGTGATGCAAAGCGCCATGGCATTCAGGCAGTGTGGGCATTTTTGACAAACAGCCATGTATCAGGCTTTGTAACAGGAAAAATTTACACGGGAAAATTAAAAAATGTCTGCGTACCTGGACTCAACTGTTATTCCTGTCCAGGAGCTGTCGGAGCCTGTCCAATAGGTTCTTTGCAGGCTGTTGTGGGCAGCTGGAATTTTAAGATGGCTTATTATGTTGTTGGCTTTTTGATTTTTATTGGAGCCATTTTTGGAAGACTGATCTGTGGCTTTTTATGTCCATTTGGACTAATACAGGATCTGTTAAATAAAAGTAAAATAATATTGTTAAAAATTAAGAAGGCAAATAATATTTATTATTTGCCTTCGTCTTATAAGAGGCTTTGTGTTTAAAACAGACATGTATCAAATAATAAATACAGTAGATAGGAGTGTATAAAATATGAGTAATTTTGATTCAAATATCATTAAGAATCCGGAAATATTTGAGCAGAACAGACTTGCGGCTCATTCGGATCATGTGTGCTATAAAAATGAACTGGAGAAAATTAAAGGAAAATCAAGCCTGAGATATGATATGAACGGCTTATGGAAGTTTGCATATGCAAAGAATCAGTCCCTGGCTCCTTGTGGCTTTGAGGCAGCTGACTATGATTGCAAAGGCTGGGATGAAATCAGGGTTCCGGCACATATCCAGATGGAAGGCTATGACGTGCCAATCTATACGAATACCACATATCCGTGGGAGGCTGATGAGTCTATAAAGCCGGGCGAGGTACCTGAGATTTTTAATCCGGTTGCAAGCTATGTGAAGTATTTCACAATCCCTGAGAATATGAAGAACAAGAGGGTGTGTATTTCGTTCCAGGGAGTGGAGAGCGGTTTTGCACTCTGGCTGAATGGACACTATGTCGGCTACAGTGAGGACACATTTGATCCGTCTGATTTCGAGCTGACTGATTATATTATTGAGGGTGAGAACAAGCTTGCGGTCAGGGTATGGAAATGGACATCAAGCAGCTGGTGTGAGGATCAGGATTTTTACAGATTTTCAGGCATTTTCAGAGATGTATTTTTGTATGCTGTTCCTTGTGCACATGTGGAGGATCTGTCAGTTGTTCCTACACTTAATGATACCTTTGACGAGGGCACACTTAGTGTGTCAATAAAGGCAGATGGTGATGGTATTGCAAGTGTAAAGCTTTATGAGCTGGGCGATTTGTCTGTGGAAAAATATGACAGGGCAAAACTTTTATTGGAAGAGTTTGATATAGAGCTTAGGAATAAGGAAATTTGCGAGGGCTCATGTAATGTGAAAAATCCTCTGTTATGGAGTGCTGAAAAGCCGAATCTGTATGAGGTTAAAATTATAGTTAAAGATACGCATAGAAATGAGACTGAGTTTATCAGCCAGCTGGCAGGCTTCAGAAGATTTGAGATGGTAGACGGACTCATGAAGCTAAACGGTAAGCGTATTGTATTTAAGGGTGTAAACCGCCATGAGTTCAGCTCAATAACAGGCCGTGTGCCAAACCGTGATGAGGTGATAAAGGATATTGTCACAATGAAAAAGAACAATATCAATGCTATAAGAACAAGCCATTATCCTGATGATTCCATGCTCTATAAGCTTTGCGATATTTATGGAATCTATATGATAGCTGAGAACAATCTTGAGAGTCATGGCACATGGGAGGCATATAATAAGGGCTATGTTGACCTTGACTTTGTTGTGCCAAAGGACAAGCCACAGTGGAGAGAAATGATGCTGGACCGTGCCAACTCATGCTATCAGAGGGATAAAAATCATCCGGCAATCCTTATCTGGTCATGCGGCAATGAGTCGTTTGGCGGCAAGACCATATATGAGATGTCACAGCTTTTCAGACAGCTTGATAAGCATCGTCTGGTTCATTATGAGGGAGTATTTAGCGATAGAAGCTATAATGACACAAGCGACATGGAAAGCCAGATGTATACTCCGGCTGCAGGCATTGAAAAATTCCTGGCAGAGCATCCTGAGAAACCGTTTATCTGCTGCGAATATACACATGCAATGGGAAATTCCTGCGGTGCTATGCACAAATATACAGAGCTTACAGACCGCGAGCCTAGATATCAGGGCGGATTTATCTGGGATTATATTGACCAGTCAATCTACAAAAAGGACAGATACGGCAAGTGGTTCCTCACATATGGCGGAGATTTCGGCGACAGGCCTACAGATGGAGATTTCAGCGGAAACGGCATCTGCTACGGCGGAGAGAGAGAGGCTTCTCCAAAGATGCAGGAGGTTAAGTTCAATTATCAGAATATCTCGGTTGATTTTGACAGCGACTACATCTTTACAGTCACAAACAAAAATCTTTTTGTAAATACATCGGTTTTTGATGCTTTTGCCATTCTTCTTGCAGACGGTGAGGAGGTTTACAGGACAAAGCTTCAGATATCTGTTCCACCGATGGATAGGGCAAGCTATGAGGTGCCGGTGACTCTTAAAAATTCCATGATAGATGTGGAAAAAGAGTACTGTATTGTCGTATCATTTGTATTGAAGGAAAACACCATCTGGGAAAAGGCAGGATATGAGATTGCATTCGGACAGCATATGATAAAGAAGCCTGTAAGTGAGTATTCATGCGACAAATCAGTTGAGCTTGTTGTTGGAAACGGAAATATCCTTGTAAGAGGTGAGAACTTTAAGGCACTTTTCTCAAGAATGAATCTGGGAATGGTTTCATATGTATACGGTGGCGTCGAGATGCTTCCAAATACTATCCCACTGCCGAATTTCTGGAGAACACCTACCAACAATGATTCCGGCAACATGATGCCACAGCGCTATGCACAGTGGAAGATTGCCAGCATGTATGTGACCACCAGACAGAATCAGCGCTTTGCAGATACATCACCAAGGGTAGAAAAAAATGATAACAATATCGCCATCACATACACTTATTTCATGCCTACCACACCGCAGAGCTCATGCGAGGTGACATACAGGGTGTTTGGTGATGGAACAATCGAGACAACTCTGTCATATGACCCTGTAAAGGAACTTGGCGATATGCCGGAGTTTGGCATGATGTTCAAGCTGGATGCCGATTATGATACAGTGAAATGGTACGGACTCGGACCACAGGAGACATACGAGGACAGACAGCATGGCGGAAAGTATGGTGTATACGAGAATAAAGTGGCAGACAATATCGCAGAGTATCTCGTTCCGCAGGAGAGCGGCAACAAGTGCAGAGTAAGATATGCAAAGGTAATGGATAAGAAGGGCAGAGGCATGATGTTCTTTGGTGATGAGCTTTCGTTCTCGGCACTGCCATATACACCACATGAGCTGGAAAATGCAGCGCATCATTTCGAGCTTCCACCTGTACACTATACTGTTGTCCGTGTGGCAAAGAAGCAGATGGGTGTAGGCGGAGACGACAGCTGGGGCTCACATACTCATCCGGAGTACCTGCTTGATGTCTCAGAGAAAATGGAATTCACATTCTGTTTCCGCGGAATCTAGCATTTTAAGGTTGTCAGGAATATTATTACACATTTTGAGAGCAGAGACTGCTACTGTGGCTGCTCTCATGGTGTAAATAAACGATATAAGAATTAAGGAGAATTAAAATGTCAAAATTTATTAAGGGTATGGATTTATCAACCTTGCTAGAGCTGGAACGCTGCGGAGCAAAATACTACGAGGATGGAAAGGAGAAGGATATTCTTGACATCATGAAGGAGCATGATGTTGACACAATCCGTCTTCGTCTGTGGAACGACCCAAAATCAGAGGATGGTGAGCCTTACGGTGCGGGTAACAATGACCTGGCTGAGACTATCGCTATCGGAAAAAAGGTTACAGATGCAGGCTTTGGAGTGCTTTTGAATTTCCACTACAGTGATTTCTGGGCAGATCCGGGAAAGCAGATTAAGCCAAAGGCATGGAAGAATTTCGGTGTGGACGAGCTGGAGCAGGCTGTATATGATTTTACACTTGAAAATCTGACAAAGATTATTGAGGCTGGTGTAAATGTCACAATGATTCAGGTAGGTAATGAGCTTTCAAACGGACTTTTGTGGCCTGAGGGAAAGGTACCTAACTACGATAATATAGCAAAATTTGTGAATGCCGGAATACGTGCCTGCCGCAAGGTAAATGCTGATATTCCGATTATGATTCACCTTGATAATGGTGGAAACAATGAGCTTTATGTCAGATGGTTTACAAACTTCATCGAAAGAGGAGAGGAGTTTGAGTATATCGGATTGTCATACTATCCTTTCTGGCACGGCTCGCTCGATCAGCTTGAGTTCAATATGAACGATATTGCAAAGCGTTTCAATAAGGACCTTATCATCGCTGAGGTATCCATGGGCTTTACAATGGACAGCTACCAGGAGTACGAGAAGCTTGCTGATTCTGAGCGCAAGGGTTATGCGACAAAACCGGAGCTTGTTGAGAAGATAGATTATCCTATGACTATTGAGGGCCAGGCTGACTTTACAAAGGATTTCTTAAACAGAGTGGCAAATGTTGTGGATGACCACGGAAAAGGATTTTTCTGGTGGGAGCCTGCGTGGATTCCTGTACCGGGCTCAGGCTGGGCTACACCTGCTTCGCTTAAGTACATGAATGATCCGGGACCATGCGGCAATGAGTGGGCAAACCAGGCGCTCTTTGACTATGATGGAAATGTGCTTCCGGCACTTGATGTTATTAAGAATTTTAAAAAATAAAATAATAACATATGTAATTTTGTTGCATGATTTGATTTGTTATGTTGCATTTTCAGTCGGATGTATTGCAATGTAAAAATGTGCAGTTATAATAGAGTTATAAAGAAAGAACGAAATATTTTAACTATCAATTTAACGCAAATACAATCAGCAAAGGAGAAGAAAAAATGATACAGCAGAACGTATTAGACAAATTCAAGGAGCTTTTTGGAGCAGATGGGGATATCAGAGTATATTTTGCTCCGGGACGTGTAAATCTGATCGGTGAGCATACTGACTACAATGGAGGACATGTGTTCCCTTGTGCACTGACCATCGGTACATATATGGCAGCAAGAAAGCGCGACGACAGGAAGATTCGTTTCTACTCTATGAATTTTGACAATCTGGGTGTGGTTGAGTCATCACTTGATGAGTTTACACCTGATCCGGACGGACTTTGGACAAACTATCCAATGGGCGTTATGTGGGCCTTCGAGGGACGCGGAATGAAGCTTGAAAGCGGTCTTGATATTGTTTTATTCGGAAATATTCCAAACGGCTCAGGACTTTCTTCATCAGCATCTCTTGAGGTGGTTACAGGATATATGTTAAAGGATATTTACGGCTTTGACGTGACAAATCAGGATATTGCACTTATCGGTCAGTATTCAGAGAACAACTACAACGGCTGTAACTGCGGTATCATGGATCAGTTTGCATCTGCAATGGGCAAAAAAGACAATGCGATTTTCCTTGACTGCAATACTCTTGATTTTGAGTATGCACCAATCGTTTTGGACGGTGCAAAGATCGTGGTGACAAACAGCATGGTTAAGCACAGCCTTGTAACAAGTGCTTACAATGACAGAAGAAATGAGAGTGCACAGGCTCTTAAGGATTTACAGACAGTATGTGACATCAAGACTCTCGGTGACTTGACAGATGAAGAGTTCGAGGCTCATAAGGATGCGATTAAGGATGAGGTTGCACGTAAGAGAGGCAAGCATGCGGTTTATGAGAACCAGCGTACCATCAAGGCTGTTAAGGCATTAAAGGAAAATGATATTGAGACATTTGGAAAGCTCATGAATGCTTCACATGTATCACTTCGTGATGATTATGAGACATCATGTCCTGAGGTTGACGTACTTGTTGATGAGGCATGGAAGATTCCGGGTGTTATCGGATCACGAATCACAGGAGGCGGCTTTGGCGGCTGTACAGTCAGCATAGTAAAGGACGAGGCTATTGATCAGTTTAAGGCAAACCTGACAAAGGCATATGAAGAGAAGGTTGGAAAGACACCTGAGTTTTATGTTGTTTCAATTGGAGACGGACCTAGCCGTCTGGCATAAAATTAGCAATATGAAATAACAGTAACGGATAAACAGGTTTTTCCCGACAATGATTAAGGAGCATGACATGATTCAGGAGAGAATATTAGAATTAGTAAAATATGGTCTTACAACAGGACTTGTTGACCCTGCTGATGAGGTATACACAGTAAACAGACTTCTCGAGGTACTCGGAGTGGACGATATTGAGGATGAGACATTTGAAAAGGTAGAGGCTCAGCCTGCATGGACACAGGAAGAGGCAGAGGAGAAGCTTGAGGGTATACTCGAGGATATGATGACATACGCATATGACAATGGCATCATGAAAGAAAACAGCATTGTATACAAGGATCTTTTTGATACAAAGCTGATGGGCTGCCTTGTAAATGCACCAAGCGTGATCAGAGCTCGCTTTAAGGATTTATACGACAATGAGTCTTCACTTGCGGCAACCGATTATTTTTACAAATTAAGCTGTGACAGCAATTATATCAGAAGACAGCGCATAAAGAAGGATATGAAATGGACCACAGACACAGAGTATGGCACACTTGATGTGACAATCAATCTTTCAAAGCCTGAGAAGGATCCAAAGGCAATTGCTGCCGCTAAAAATGCAAAGCAGAGTGCATATCCAAAGTGCCAGCTTTGTAAGGAAAATGAGGGCTATGCAGGCCGCGTAAACCATCCTGCAAGAGAAAACCACAGAATTATCCCTGTTACAATAAACAACAGCCAGTGGTTTTTCCAGTACTCACCATATGTATACTACAATGAGCACTGTATCGTGTTCAATTCAAAGCATACACCGATGAAAATCGAGCGTGCCACATTTGGAAAGCTGCTTGATTTTGTAACACAGTTTCCACATTATTTTGTAGGCTCAAATGCAGATCTGCCAATCGTTGGAGGCTCTATCTTAAGTCACGACCATTTTCAGGGCGGACACTATACCTTCGCTATGGCAAAGGCTCCGATAGAGAAAAAAATCACATTCAAGGGCTACGAGGATGTTGAGGCAGGTATCGTAAAATGGCCTATGTCTGTTATCAGAATCAAGTCAGCAGACAGGGATAAGCTTATTGACCTTGCAGATAAGATTCTTCTTGCATGGAGAGGCTATACAGATGAAGAAGCATTTATTTTTGCAGAGACAGATGGAGAGCCACACAACACTATCACACCTATAGCAAGACGTCGTGACGGAGACTATGAGCTTGATCTTGTGCTCAGAAACAATATCACCACAGAGGAGCATCCGCTAGGCGTATATCATCCGCATGCCCACCTTCATCACATAAAGAAGGAGAATATCGGACTTATCGAGGTAATGGGACTTGCAGTGCTTCCGGCCAGATTAAAAGGTGAGATGGCAGAGCTTAGGGATGCAATCCTTACAGGAAAGGATCTGCATTCGACTGAGACTCTTGCATCACATGCTGACTGGGCTCTTAAGTTTATGTCTAAGTATGATAAGATTGATGAGTCTAATATTGATGGTATCATCAATGAGGAGATTGGACTTGTATTTAAAGAAGTGCTTGAGTGTGCAGGAGTGTACAAGTGCACTGATGAGGGACGTGCAGCATTCCAAAAATTTATAGATGCGGTAAATGCATAAGATTTTCAATTATCTTTTTATAATGCGGAAAGCACCGGCGAACCATACTATATATTTCGCAAGTACTACGGCAGCTAAGAAGCAGTAAGAATTATGATTTAGGGTGTTTAGACCATGACACAACCGGCTTTTATGCGCCGTCCATGGCGCATAACGCCTTGCCCCAGCGTCCATGCTGGGGCATTGTTGTAGGTGGACATAATTCTAACTGCTTCTAAGCTGCTTCGTAAAGCTCAATATATAGTATGTTCGCCGGTGCTTTCCTTAGGTTGTGAAATAAATTAATTTTTAAATACACTATTAAATACATCATTGGTAATGACTTTTTACTAAAGACTTGTAACTTGACTAGATTTTGCTTTCTGCAATTTATGCAGGCAGTGGATGAATGCAGGCACCAGGAAGGCATCTGCGAGAATCCATGCGAGTGGGCTTGCAAAGCAGGCGGCAGAAAAGCCGAATATCGGTACAAATACAAGTCCGATGAGCGAACGCGCAATCATTTCTGCTACTCCTGCAAACATTGCAAAACCTGAAAAGCCCATGCCCTGTATGGTGAAACGGACTGTGTTTACCAGAACGAGCGGGATGTAGAAAAATGCATTTATCAGCAGAAACTGATGAGCCTGTGCGACAACCTCTGTTTCGCTTGGTGATACAAACAGGTAAATCAGATAGTTGGCTATAAACAGCAGTGCCACAAAAATCAAAACCGAATAGACCGATCCTATAACTGAGGCTGAAATAAGCCCCTTCTTTACACGTTCAAATTTGGCTGCGCCGACATTTTGTCCACTGTAGGTGGCCATTGTGGAGCCGAGTGCGTCAAATGGACACACCATAAACATTGAAATACGGCTTGCAGCGGTCATTGAGGCAACTGCGATGGAGCCTAAGCCGTTTACGGCAGTCTGCAGTATGACGCTGCCTATAGCGGTTATCGAATACTGAAAGCCCATAGGAAGTCCCATGACCATCAGATTTCTGACATATGAAGAGTCAAGCTCCAAATCATTTCTGCTTACATGCAGCAGAGGTACATTTTTTGCTATGTAAATGATGCACAGCACTCCTGATACACCCTGTGACAGTACGGTTGCAAAAGCCGCTCCAAACACGCCCATGTTAAATACCAGAATGAAAAGTAAATCAAGACCGATATTTAGAACTGCCGCGATTATAAGGAAAATAACAGGTATGACCGAGTTGCCGAGAGATCTCAGATATCCTGACAGCAGATTGTACAGTATTGTGGCAGGAATGCCTGCAAATATGACAATCAGATACTGGTAGGCGAGGTCGTAAATGTCGCCTGGCGTATTCATCCAGGTCAGAATGTGACCACAGAGAAGCACAGTGAGTGCCGTCATGATTATTGCGATAATTACAGACACAATTCCTGCATTTCCTACATATTTTTTAAGTCCTTTTTCATCCTTGGCACCAAAGCGCTGGGCTATTGGAAGTGAAAAGCCGGCACACACACCCTGGCAGAAGCCAATGATGAGAAAGCAGATGCTTCCGGTAGAGCCGACTGCGGCTAAGGCCGAAACACTTAGAAAACGACCGACGATTATTGTATCCATAAGGCTGTAAACCTGCTGGAAAAGCATTCCGAGAAGCAACGGAAGGGAAAAGCCCAGAATGAGCCCGGTAGGAGAACCTACAGTGAGATCCTTTGAATTATTTTTAGTCATTATTTATAATCCCCCTTGATTAAAAATAGATAAAAATATATATAAAAAATAGTGATTAAGTGTAATATACAACCTTTACAAACATAAGTAAATGAGGTAAAGTAAAATTGTTAGCATTTTTTTGGGTGCATATTTTAAAGTGAATAAAAACGCTGATTTTATGTTTGATATCATGTTTTTTTGAGAAGAAAATTGAATGATCAGTAAATATGTATGGGCTGACATATAATTAAATTTGGAGGAAAAGAATGAGAAACTGGGAAAATAACATTCGAAGGGTTGTACCTTATACACCGGGAGAACAGCCAAAGAATACCTGTGTTATTAAGTTAAATACAAATGAGAATCCATATCCGCCAGCGCCGGGAGTGAAGGAGGTTTTAAGTAATTTCAATACAGATGATTTAAGACTGTATCCTGATCCAAGGGTTGATAAGCTGGTAAATGCAATCGCGGATTTCTATAAGATAGACAGCTCGAAGGTGTTTGTCGGAGTTGGCTCTGATGATGTACTTGCCATGATTTTTATGACATTTTTCAATTCGAAAAAGCCGATACTGTTTCCTGATATCACATATTCATTTTATGATGTGTGGGCAGATATGCTTCGAATCCCTTATGAGCAGCTTCCATTGTCTGATGATTTTTCAATAGTACCGTCAGATTACTATAAGGCAAACGGCGGAGTAGTATTTCCAAACCCTAATGCTCCGACAGGAAAGCTCATGCCTCTTGATGAGATAGAGGACATAATAGAGCACAATCAGGATGTAATTGTTGTAGTAGATGAGGCATATGTAGATTTTGGCGGGGAGAGTGCGCTGCCGCTCATTGACAAATATGATAATGTCATCGTGGTACAGACATTCTCAAAATCACGCGCGCTGGCAGGTTCAAGAGTTGGTTTTGCCATGGCAAGTCCTGTGCTTATCAAGTATCTGAATGATGTGAAATATTCGTTCAATTCATATACCATGGACAGAATCACAATCGAAGCAGCTACAGCAGCGGTAAAAGACAGAGCATACTTTGAAGAGACCACAACAAAGGTCATAAAGACACGTGAGTGGACAAAGACAGAGCTTAAGAGACTTGGCTTTACATTCTGTGACTCAAAGAGCAACTTTATATTTGCAAAGCCTGCAAATGTTTCTGCAACAAAGCTTTTTGAGGACCTTAAGGCAGACAATATATTTGTCAGACATTTCAGCTCACCTGAGCGAATCAACGACTATCTGCGCATATCCATAGGAACTGATGAGCAGATGCATACACTAATTAAATTTTTGGAGAATTATTCATGTTAAAAAAATATATTTACATCTTTTTAATTTCAATGGTACCACTTATTGAACTCAGAGGAGCAGTTCCGGTTTCACAGGTGATGGGGCTGCCGATAGTGCCATCATTTATCGTTTGCATCATTGCAAATATGCTTCCGGTACCAATTATTTATCTTTTTGCAAGAAAGGTGCTCATATGGGGAGCAGACAAACCAATCATTGGAAAGTTCTTCAGCTTCTGCCTTGAAAAAGGAGAGAAGGGCGGCAAGAAGCTTCAGGCAAAGGCAGGAAAAGGTTTGTTTGTTGCACTTTTACTTTTCGTAGGTATCCCTGTTCCGGGAACAGGTGCATGGACAGGAACACTTGCTGCAAGTATCCTTGATATGGATTTCAAGTCAACAGTTGCCGCTGTCATGCTTGGAGTACTGCTCGCCGGCATGATTATGATGATAGTAAGTCTGGCGGGCGTGTCTATATTCCTGTAGAATTTATGGGGAGCTTTCTTCGTCCTTTGTTAAACAGTACAAATCCGGCCACCAGTGAAACAATTGTAACCACAATCACAACCACAAAGACCACTACACTATTACCGGGATCAGGGAAAAATCCTGAAAGTGTGCCCCAAAGGTTGAAAAGCAGATGAAGCCCCATAGAGTAGTAAATAGAGCCACCGCGTTCGCACACATATCCGAGCACTATGCCAAGTGCAAAGGCATATATGCCCTGAATCCAGTTGAGATGGAACAGTCCGAAAAGTGCAGCCTGCATCAGATTGGCAAGAGCAAATGGCAAAGCCTTTCTGGCACAGCGCATGGTTACACCGCGGAATATAAGCTCCTCACAGATTGGCGCCAGTATTACAGAATAAAGTACTGTCACAAAGGTGGTATCTGTGATGCCTGATGTCTCAAAAAGCTCGTTGTACTGCTGCAGCCAGTCGGGACGGATGTAGCCGGTTAAGTTAGCGATGAAATTGGCAGCAAACTGTGTACCCGGCACGAGTATGACGATTGCCACAATCATCATGGGATTGAAGGTTTTCTTAGGGGATGGAAGAAAATTACCTTCGTATCTGGCATAGTACCACATGCCAAAAATCGCAATGGTAATGAGTGCATAGATGATCATAATCATCATGTTAAAATTTACAGAGGTAAATGTCTTTTCAAGGCGGTCCGATACGTTTGCAGACGGAAAAGCAAGTTTTCCGACAAAACCCTGTCCAAACATTCCCATGCCCATCATAAAGAATAAGGCGATAGTCTGAATTGCCTCAACTGCAAGCAGTGGGACAAATGTGTAAAAGAAATATCCTACTTTTTTCATTTTCAATTTACTCCATTCTGATTTATTAGGCGATAGTAACATTAGTATAACATATCATAATTTAATTGCAAGAAAGCTGTTTACTTTAAAACTTTAATATGTTAAAATTAAAAGTAAATAAATCGCATGAAAAAGGAGAACACGATGAGCAAGAATCTTAAAACAGAAGCAGTAGACCATTTGTTTGATGCTATTTTGTGTCTCAAGGATAGAGCAGAGTGTTATACATTTTTTGAGGATGTTTGTACAGTAAATGAGCTTTTTTCTCTATCACAGAGATTTGAAGTGGCAAAGATGCTTAGAGAGCAGAAGACATATCTTGATATAGCAGAAAAGACCGGGGCTTCCACAGCCACAATCAGCCGTGTGAACAGATCATTAAACTACGGCAACGATGGATATGATATGGTTTTTTCACGCATGGAGGATGGCTCTGACAAAGAGGATTAGTTTATCATAGGGGAAAAGAAAAACAGGCTCATTAATTTGAGCCTGTTTTTTTACTTTCTTTTCCTGAATGTGTATTTTCATGGGAAGAAGCCTCTTTTTCTTCATTTAGATTGTCAATCATGCGCTCAATCAGCATTTTCTTGATGTAGACATCAAAGCTCAGCATGCAGATAAAGCTGAATGTGTGAAGAAATTTCTGATCCTCATCAGGAAAATTCTCAAATGTTTCACCGGCAATCTTGTATTTCTTGCCGAGATCCTTTAGGAGCTTTTGCGATTCCTCCGCCTCTAAGCTGAAAACCTCAGTATAGACATCCTGCATCGTAAATCCGTCATCATTGCCGAAATACTTCTCGGTAAGCGGATTAAGAATTGAGCGGATATCGTTGATGCTCAATATATTTTTGAAATAATATATAAAAAGCAGTGTGAGCACATGCTCCTTAGAATACTTTTTCTTGTCCGGAGAAGGGAGCAGATTGTTTTTGGCATAGTTGTTTATCATTGTCTTGGTAAGGATTTTGTCGCTTTCATAGCGCTTTGATGCAGCGAGCTGCTCGTCCATGAAGGTTGTGACCTGATCCATGTACAAATCAATATTTGGTATATCCTCCGGCTTTATGTAATCTATTGATTTAAGCTGCTTTAATAATTCTGATAAAAATTCTTTAACGTCATTCTCCATATCATCACCTCAGGCTTTTATTATATAGTATTGAAAACTATATGACAAGTTTTTTTTGAATTTTCTCATATTGGGTTGTACAAAACATATGTTTGTGATATGCTGTAAATAAATTATTTTTGTATTTATGGTATGTGTGCCTGTAAAAGACTGGAGAATTGAGAGGAAAACAGATGAACTTAGATATGTTGAATGAACAGCAAAGGGAGGCCGTTTTGACCACAGAGGGACCGCTTCTTATTTTAGCGGGGGCAGGCAGTGGCAAGACCAGGGTTCTTACATATAGGACTGCCTACCTGATAGATGAGTGTGGCGTCAATCCTTACAATATCATGGCAATCACCTTTACAAACAAGGCTGCGGGAGAGATGCGTGAGAGAATTGATGATATGGTGGGCTATGGTTCGGAAAGCATATGGGTTTCTACATTCCATTCGACATGTGTGCGTATACTGCGCAGGTATATTGACAGGCTGGGATATGACACGAATTTTACCATATATGATGCTGACGACCAGAAGGCTCTGATGAAGGACATCTGCAAGCGTCTTGAGATAGATACCAAGATGTATAAGGAAAAGATGTTTTTAAATGTCATTTCATCTGCAAAGGATGAGATGATTGATCCGATAGAGTTTGAAAACTGCTTCACAGGTGACTTCGTGAAGCGCAAGCAGGCACTTGTATACAAGGAGTATCAGAATGCCCTAAAGCAGAATAACGCACTCGATTTTGATGATTTGCTTGTGAAGACAGTAGAGCTTTTTAAGCTGGATAAAGAGGTGCTGGATTACTATCAGGAGCGCTTCAGATATATCATGGTGGATGAGTATCAGGACACAAACACCGTGCAGTTTGAGCTTATCAGGCTTCTTGCCATGAAGTATAAGAATCTGTGTGTGGTTGGTGATGATGATCAGTCCATTTACAAGTTCAGAGGTGCCAATATCTACAATATCTTAAACTTTGAGAAGCATTTTGAAGATGCAAAGGTCATAAAGCTTGAGCAGAATTACAGGTCTACCCAGAATATCCTAGGTGCCGCCAACAGCGTCATTTCCAACAACGTGGGTAGAAAGGACAAGCGCCTTTGGACTGACAACGGATCCGGAGACAGGATTACCTTTGAACAGCTTGAGAGTGGCTTCGAGGAAGCGGATTATGTGGCGCGTTCGATAGCGAGACTCGTGAGAAAGGGTGAGGCGCGCTATAAGGACTGTGCTGTACTTTACCGAACCAACGCACAGTCGCGTCTTTTCGAGGAGAAATTTATTGCAGCCAACATACCATACAAGATTGTCGGCGGCGTGAATTTCTATGCCAGAAAAGAGATAAAGGATATCCTTGCATATTTAAAGACTATTGACAATGGCCATGATGACCTTGCGGTAAAGCGAATAATAAATGTGCCAAAGCGCGGCATCGGAGCTACAAGCATCAATAAGGTGACAGACTATGCCATTGAGAAGGGAATAGATTTCTATACGGTACTGCGCTATGTCGATGAGGTGCCGGGCATGGCGAGGTCAGCAGGCAAGATAAAGCCTTTTGTGATGTTTATACAGTCACTTCGTGCGAGAGCCGAGATGGATTCGGTTTCGCAGCTCATACAGGCAATAATCGATGAGACCGGCTATGTCGATGAGCTGAAGGCAGAGGGCACGGATGAAGCAGAGCAGCGTATTGAGAATATTGATGAGCTTATAAACAAGGCTGTTGATTACGAGCAGGGGGAGGAGAATCCTACTCTCAGTGGCTTTTTGGAGGAGGTAGCGCTTGTAGCCGATATAGACGGTCTTGACGAAAACAGCGACTATGTGGTTCTTATGACTCTGCACAGTGCTAAGGGACTTGAGTTTCCGAATGTGTATCTGGCGGGCATGGAGGATGGTCTTTTCCCAAGCTATATGTCAATCACGAGTGATGATGCGACAAGCGAGATAGAGGAGGAAAGGCGTCTTGCTTATGTTGGCATCACGAGAGCCAAGGAGCATCTGACCATCACATCTGCACGCATGCGTATGGTGCGTGGAGAGACACAGTTCAACAAGGTATCGCGATTTGTGAAGGAGATTCCGCGTGAGCTTATGTCAGGTGAGGTCTATGAGCCAAAGCGCCGTGATGATGACATTGAAAGAAATTCACAGAGCACCTACAGAAAGGCTAAGGAGGCCTTCAAAAAGACACCTACATACGGCACAGAGTATGCGACCACCTTTAATACACAGCGTACAAGGACACCTGTCTACACGCCTGTGAGCAATCAGAAGTCATTTGCCAGTGCCAATACCACCGGCGGCCTTTCATATAAGGTAGGAGACAGAGTATCACACATCAAGTTTGGCGCGGGAGAGGTCATGGCAATTGTAGAAGGCGGCAGGGATTATGAGGTCACTGTGGACTTTGACAAGGCCGGTACCAAAAAGATGTTTGCTTCATTTGCCAAATTGAAAAAAATTGACTAAAATTATTGTAATTTTTATAGGAAAATTGGATATAATATGCTATAATGGATTTAACAAATAGCATTTGACAATTACTTTTGGAAAAGGAGCGGATTGAATTATGAGTAAAGTTGAAGAATTATTAAAGGACAACAAGCTTGCAGAGAAGCTCAGCATGGCAAAGCTTAATGACCTTCTCAAAAAAGAAGAGGAAGACAAGAAGCCTTCCAAGGCTGTTATCATATTTGCCATCATTGGTGTATTAGTTGCAGTTGCAGCAGCGGCATATGGTATCTACAGATTTTTCACACCGGATTATTTAGATGATTTCGATGATGAGTATGATGATGAATTCGATGATGATTTCTTCGAGGATGAAGACGATGATGATGCTGAAGAGGAAAAAGAGGCACCAAAGACTAAAGAAGAGAAATAATCGTTTTTAGATAATGGGGGCTACATATGTAGTCCTCATTTTTCTTTATGTGTGAAGCAAGGCATTTGCAGTCAGGCATACAAAGGAATAATAAAGTATAAAGAGAGATAAGAATTACATGAAAAAAGGATTTAGAGGAACAGGAACCGTAGAAAGAGTAGACTTCCCAAACAAGGGAATAGCTGTTACAGATGACGGCGACAGAGTAATTGTGAAAAATACAATTCCGGGACAGAAGGTGGAACTTGTTGTAAATAAAGTAAAGCATCAAAGGGCAGAGGGCAGACTCATGGATGTAATTGAGAAATCCCCTCTGGAGACAGAAGAGCCATGTCCTCACTTTGGAATGTGCGGGGGCTGTACATATCAGACAGTGCCTTACGAAAAGCAGCTTGATATGAAGCTTACCCAGGTGAAAAAGCTCATTTCGGATGCCATTGGCACTGAGGAAGAGTCAGGATATGAGTTTATAGGGATACATGGAAGTCCGAAAAAGAGTGAATACAGAAACAAGATGGAATTTTCCTTCGGTGATGAGTACAAGGATGGTCCTCTTGCGCTTGGCATGCACAAAAGAGGAAGCTTTTATGACCTTGTGACAGTATCAGACTGTCAGATTGTGGATGAGGATTTCAGGACAATATTAAAGGTAACACTTGATTATTTTTCTAAAAATAATATCCCATATTTCCACAGAGCAACACACAAAGGCTATCTGAGGCATCTGCTTGTCAGAAAGGCAACAAAAACCGGTGAAATCATAGTCGACCTTGTCACCACCACACAGACAGAGGGCTTCAACGAGGAGGAGTTGCTCGCAGGTTTTAGATATGCACTTTTGACCAGGCACTATGACGGCATATTTAAGGGCGTTTTACACACAAAAAATGACAGCGTGGCAGATGTGGTCAAAAACGAGGGCACAGAGGTGCTCTACGGAGATTCATATTTCTACGAGGAGCTCTTAGGTCTGAAATTCAAAATCACACCATTCTCATTTTTCCAGACCAACTCACTCGGAGCGGAGGTGCTCTATGAGACAGCGAGAGAGTTTATCCTGGGAGATGACAAGGATTCGCTAAACGGTAAAACAGTCTACGACCTCTACAGCGGAACCGGCACCATCGCGCAGCTTATGGCACCGGTGTGTAAGGAAGTAGTAGGTGTCGAAATAGTTGAGGAGGCAGTTTGCGCAGCAAAGGAAAACGCTGCCCTTAATGGTCTGGATAACTGTAAATTTATCGCAGGTGATGTCCTCAAGGTGCTTGATGAGATAGAGGAAAAACCGGATTATATAATTCTTGATCCACCACGAGACGGTATCCATCCGAAGGCTATCGGGAAAATCATAGAGTATGGTGTTGAGAATATGGTTTATATTTCATGTAAACCGACAAGCCTGGCAAGGGATTTGCAGATATTTATGGCTAGAGGATATAGAGTGGAGAAGATATGCTGCGTGGATATGTTTCCGAATACTTATCATGTGGAGACGGTTGTTCTTTTGTCCCAACAAAAGCCGGATGACACGATAGAGATCGACTTAGACCTGGATGAGCTGGATGCTACCAGTGCCGAGTTGAAAGCAACCTATCAGGAAATCAAAGATTATGTGTTGAAAGAATTTGGCTTGAAGGTTTCAAATTTATATATTTCTCAGGTGAAACGCAAATGTGGAATTGAAGTGGGAGAAAACTATAATCTTCCAAAATCAGAAA
>OKVP01000296.1_pt1 | contig 21466 bp, 18 predicted proteins | sample 1604821 | NCBI WGS metagenome assembly OKVP01 (sample SAMN01760946, study PRJEB22395) | human gut metagenome | reverse complement strand
ACTCTATGTTTAACTCCTTTCATTCCTGCCTTTCGCTGAATCAGCCAAAGGATAGGGCAAAGATAAAAGAGAACTTCCTGACAGAATCAATATTGTCTTGGAATATTGTTAAATGGTTGAATTTCTAAACCTATGTTTATTCTTTGCCGTCAAAACTCAGTTTGTGTCTGATGCGGCTCATGTGAATAGGGGTTATTTTCAAGTAAGACGCAATTTCTTTTAGGGGTACCATTTGTAGGATTTCTGGACATTTTTTAAGAAGTTGGAGATAGCGTTCTTCCGATGTAAATCTGAACAAATCCAAGTAACGTGAATACGACTGAAAAAATAATTGTTCGGCTGCAATACGGGCTATTCGTTGATTTTCTTTGTTCTCTTCAAATTCTTGTAGAAGTAATTCGGAAGAACAGATGTAGATTCTACATGGGGTTATTGCTTGTATGTTCAATTCAGATTTTATGTTATATAAACAATTGGGATAATCAGAGATAAATTCATTGGCAAAAGAAAAACCTACATTATATGTTTTGTTTTCAGTTTGGTTGATGCAGGTATATTTGATTACACCGGATACAAAACCTATAATTCCAACATAAAGGAGTACAAGTCCTAAAAGCAGCACTACAAACTGCACAATCTGTAATGATGTGAAATTAAGTGAAAGTCTGTTAAACATTTCTCCCATTCCGCTTTTTTTACTAAGAACCACGGCTGAACCGATAAACGATATTACATATACACCTGCCGAAAGAACAGATACTATGGCAAGGGCTGCTATTTTACCCATTATGATATCAACTCTTTTTATAGGGCTTATAAGAAGGTTAGCGATAGTTCCTCTTTCCTTTTCTCCCGCAATGGTGTCAACACCAAGTCCCATTGCACCCCCAAATATAAGAATAGTTATTAAATAGGGAATAATGGTGCCAAGAATTTTGCCTGTGGCTTTACCATCATCCTGTACAATCATATCGGGATTATCAGCATCAACGGAAAATACCATGGCATAATTCAGTGAGCCAAATCTCTCATTAAGTAAAAGCTGTTTGTATTCTTCAAGATATGTTTCCGTAAAACGTGTTCTCGCTTCGCCGGAATTATCTTCTGACGGATTGTAAAAAGTCTTTATATCAGGAAGTGTTGACGTTGCGTCCGCATTTTTAAAGTTCTCGTAAAAATTCTCAGGAAATACAACTACAAGGTCGTATGTTCCGTCAAGAAGCTTATCTTTGTATGTGTCTGCCGATTCACCTGCCGGTATAACATTTATGTTACATTCAGTGTGCTTTGACATAAGTTCCGAAAAATTATCAGGCATATTCTGCACAAAAACTTCCGATACATGTTCGTTTATGCTTGATTTCTGCTTATCTACCAGAAAGAACATCATTCCGTAAATTCCGGCAATTAATATAATCGGAAGGATAAACAGGGAAAATACCATCTTTTTGTCCCCAAATACCCTTTTTAATTCTTTTGATAAAATTACCTTGAAACCCATTTATTTGTCCTCCTTATGATTAATTTTGTACATTTCAAAAAATGCGTCCTCAAGATTGTTAACATTATATTCTTTAAGAATTTCAGGAATTGTGTTCTCGCAGATTTTTTTACCGTCAATTATTATGGCTACCCTGTCGCAAAGTGCTTCCGCTTCCGTCATGATGTGGGTGGATATAATTATAAGCTTACCATCATCACGAAGCTTTTTGAGATAGTCTGTTACAAGTCTTGCGGTGATAATGTCAAGTCCGCTTGTAGGTTCATCAAAAATGACAATGTCAGGGTTATGGACAAGGCTTACCGCTATTGCGGCTTTCTGCTTCATACCGGTTGAAAGTTCTTCTATCTTCTTTGTCTTAAATTCTTCTATTCCGAAATAACTGAAAAGTTCGCTCTTTCTTGTGCGGATATCATCATCTTTCATATTGTGCAGTTTTCCGAAGAAATCAAAAAGATAATCCACGGAAAATTGTGGGTCAAGCTTGATGTCATTAGTTAAAAAGCCAATTCTTTTCCTGACTTCATCTGCGTCTGTAACTGTGTCAAAGCCATCCACCAGAACTGTTCCCTCCGTAGGCTTCAACAGGGTGGCGATACATCTTAACGTTGTTGTCTTACCTGCTCCATTAGACCCCAGTAATCCAAAAATTTCTCCTTTATCAGCTCTTAAAGATACATCGGAAACGGCTACTCTTGTGCTTGTCGTTACTTTCTCTTTACGCATCTGTCTGCTGCCAAGTCTGTAAATTTTGGTAAGATTATTAATTTCAATCATAGGTTGCTCCTTCTCAGATTCACATCCATTTTTAAGTATATTGTATCACGGTTTTACAGTCCTTGCATTATCTTTTTTGATTAAGTATAATAATCCCATAGAAAGAAAGAAGGTATATTATGAAAAGAAAAATATTATCATTAATACTTATTTTTGCCATGCTTGTATCCCTCAGTGCATGTCAGGGCAATAAAAATCCAACCGGAAAAGACAATGGAAAAAGCACTGTAAGGATTGCATCCATGAAGGGTCCTACTTCAATAGGTCTTGTAAAACTTTACGATGATGCATCCGCTGAAAAGACATCCAATGACTATGATTACAAGATATGCGGAACAGCCGATGAAATCGCAACCGGACTTATTAAGGGTGAACTTGATGCTGCCTGTGTTCCTGCCAATCTTGCAAGTGTGTTATATAATAAAACTGAGGGCCGGATAAAAATTGCCGCAGTCAATACTTTAGGTGTCCTCTACATCCTTTCAAAAGGCATTGATATATCATCAGTTGCAGACCTTAAAGGTCAGACAATCTATACAACAGGACAGGGAACAACCCCTGAATATACTTTAAGGCATATTCTTTCCGAGAATAATATAGACCCTGATAAGGACGTAACAATTGAATATATGTCAGAGGCTGCCGAGGTCCTCCAGAAGGCTTCCGCTATGGATTCAGCAGTTGTTATGCTTCCTGAACCTTTCGTTGAGGTTGCCAAAACCAAGGATCCGGCTTTTGAAACAGTTATAGACCTTACAAAAGAATGGGAAAAAATTCATGATGACAGTTCAATAGTAACAGGTGTGCTTGTTGTTTCTGAAAATTTTGCATCTTCTAATGAAAATGCTTTAAGAACTTTTCTTGATGAGTACAAGGCTTCTTCCGAAAATGCAACGGCCAATATTGAAGAAACCGCTTCATTGCTTGAGAAATACGATATTATCAAAGCTGCCATAGCCACAAAGGCAATACCATACTGCAACATCTGTTTTATTACAGGTGATGAAATGATCAGCAAAGTAACCGGCTATTTCAAGGTCTTATTTGATGCCAGCCCGGATTCTCTCGGAAAAAAATTACCTGACAACAATATTTTTTACATTGTGAAATAACATGAAAAGAAAGACTTTATACACTTTTATTTCAATAATTATATGGCTTGTATTATGGCAGATTATATCTGCCATAATTTCAAGTCCGGTATTCTTGCCTTCACCATTGCAGACCGTCAATGCCCTTTTTTCATTACTTAAGACTTCCGCGTATTACAAAAGCCTTTCATACTCTCTTTTAAACATATCCATAGGTTTTTTTACCGGTCTTTTTGCCGGCGTAGTCCTTGCGGTTGCAGCTTCTGTCAATACCTTTTTGCAGTCGGTAATTGATGTTCCGGTTAAAATCATCCGTTCAATTCCTGTGGCATCTTTTATTATACTTGCCTTATTGTGGGTTGATTCCGCACATCTTTCAACGTTTATCGCAGCGATAACGATTATGCCTGTAATTTATACCAATACTTTTTCAGGTATTGCCCATACAGACAGGCAGATGAAAGAAATGGCTGAGGTATTTCATTTTTCTCCGTTCAAAAAATTGGTTTACATATATATGCCTTATGCAGCTCCCCATTTTCTAAGCGGCATAAAATTATCCTGCGGGTTTGCGTGGAAATCAGGAATTGCCGCCGAAATCATAGGTCTTGTAAGACATTCCATCGGAAACAACATATACAAGTCAAAAATATATCTGGAAACGGATAACTTATTTGCATGGACAATTTCTCTGATTGTTCTAAGTATAATTTTCGAGAAAATAGTATTATTAATTTTAAATTTAATTTTAAAAAGGACAGGTTCAATCAATGATAAAGCTCAATAACCTTACAGTTGCATACAACGATAATACGGTAATATCAGACCTTACTTATGAATTTGCAAAAGGCAACACAGCCATAACAGGCAGTTCAGGAATCGGTAAGACTTCTCTTATCAATGCAATCCTTTCACTCGTTCCATATAAAGGGACTATAGAATCAGATGAAAAATATTCCGTAGTATTTCAGGAGGACAGATTATGCCCTTACCTTACCGCATTTAAAAACGTCCGGCTTGTATGTAATGATAAAGATAAAATTGCAGATGGATTTGCCGCAATGGGATTGTCAGATTGCATGAATGAAAAGGTCATATCCTTAAGCGGCGGCATGAAAAGGCGTGTGGCAATATTGCGTGCTGTTCTTGCGGATTACACCACGATTATAATGGATGAACCATTCAAAGGTCTTGATGATGATACCAGATTGTCTGTCATGAATTATGTAAAAAAAATGACCTCCGGCAAGTCCGTATTATTAGTAACACATGACCTGTCGGAAGCCGATTTCTTCAACTGTAATATTCTTAATCTGCAGTAAAATTATCTAATGAGGAAGCTAATGTATACTGATTTCTTCCATGTTCCTTAGAGAAGTACAAAGCCTTGTCTGCTTTCATATAAAGTTCTGCATAATCATCAATTCCAACTGTACTAACGATGCCTACGCTTACTGAAAGTCTTACTGACTTGCCACCGTGCTCAAATTCTCTGTCCATCTTCTGGCAAAGTGATGATCCAAGCCTGTCTAACGTCTCATCATCACAGGTACTTGGAACAAATGCTATAAATTCGTCTCCGCCATATCGTCCAAGATATCCGCCGGGGAATACTATCCTCATAGCTCCTGCAAGAGTCTTAAGTGCTTCATCTCCTGCTATGTGACCGAGGGTATCATTAACATTCTTAAAATTATCCATATCAATAAGGAATAGTGCGCCCTCTGATGATACACTCTTATTACTCATAAATTCATCAATAAGTGCATCAAAGGAACGTCTGTTATAAAGACCTGTAAGTCCGTCTCTCTTAGCTTCAGAACTTATTATCTCTTTCTCACGCTTCTCATCATATAACTGCTTAACGAATTTCTTCTTATATTCTTCCTCTTCTCTCAGCTTACGGAGAGTTGATTCATTATCGCGCTTAGTCTTATTGGCTTCACATAACTTAGCCTTAACAATATTAAAAGCACTGCTGATATCACTAATCTCATCATTATCCGTTATCTCAATATCTGACATATCAGCATAATCATCATTAAACATCCTGCTCCAGTCCGCGATATCACGTATAGGCTTGATGATTCTTTTTTCAATAAAACTAATCAGATATGCCGTAACAATAATAAAGCCTATAAATATTGCAATCATAAGTCCTTCAATAAGATATACATCTATCCTATTGTTATCGTATGCCTTATTGCCCGTAGCTATAGACTTCTCTATCACATGGTTAAGCTTATCCGCAACAGTTGTTACATCTGTTCTTACAGCTACCAGTGCATCCTTACATTTTTCACTGTCATTAATGCCGTCCTTAAGCAAATTCAACTTATCAGGAATAGAAGTACGTACAATATCATATAATGACTCTATCTCCTGACGTTCATTATTGTCAAATTCAAATCTTGTTGAAAACAAATCCGAACATGCCGACAACAGCTCGATGTCATAGGCATCAGCCAGATTGTTGTATGCCGTTGATGACGGCAGCTTCTGGCATAAATCCAGCGTTGACGAAAAACTGCTTACCTGTTCAAATGCCTGCGCTATCTTATAATACTGTTCAGTATAGAATCTGTACGTCTTATTGTATATAAGCATTGAACTGATAATACATACTGTTATACATAATACGGACAGAATAACAGGTATGTACAGTATTCTTAATTTCTTCCTTAAAGGCTTTCTCTCCATTTCCACAGGAACAACCACTCCTTCAACCAACATATATTGTTATTTTACTATCTTTTTCCAGAAAAAACAATATTTTTTACGTATTAATGTACTCTAATGTAATAATTGGTAGTTTTTTGTCTGATTATGTCTCTGTGAATGTAAAAAAACCGGCACAGACACCTGTAAATGCGGAATCTTATGCCGGTTACTATTGCATAAAAGCTGACAATGGGATTCGAACCCACGACCTACTGATTACGAATCAGTTGCGCTACCAGCTGCGCCATGTCAGCATCAGTATAAATTACATTGCACGCAAAAAGCGTTCCTGAATATCACCTATTATGGCATCAATATCCCGTTTTTCCTCCTTAAGAGGAACAAACCCACCTGCCATAACTTCGTGGCCTCCGCCACATCCAATTCCTGACAATGCTTTATTGGTAATCCTTCCCGCGTTGTATTTACCCATGCTTCTGACGGAAATCTTAATTCCCTCTTTCTTAAGGGAATATACAACCGAGAAATCAACTTCAATAAGATCCAGCATAAAATCAGATATCGAGGCTATAAGAGCCTCCGGACAATTAGAACCGGTATTGGCAAAACTCACATTATCACATACCTTAATGGAATTAATCGCATTAGCATATGCCTTAAGATCATCAATACTTATGGAACAGTGTTCAAGTGACTTAAGAATCTGCTTGTCCGCTATCTTAAAAAGATAACTGTAAGTATCAACATCCTTATCGGTAACTCCTCTTGTAAGGCCCATGGTATCTGTGCATATTCCATAAATAAGTGCTGTCGCAACTCTCTTATCAATAGGAATATTATTGTCCATATAATATTCGGCTATTATAGTGGAACACGCACCAAGCTCAGGTCTTACATCAGCATACCTGTAAGAATCAAGGGAATTCTCAAACGTAGGATGATGATCAATACATATAATCTCATCACCCTTGGTAGTGATAATATTACTATTGCCCTTCTGTGAATCCACAAGGATAACCTCATCATTCCGGTTGATATCCTTCAATTCTTCAATATTAATCATCTTGATGCCAAGACTGTTCACAAGTTCATTCGTGCTGTATCTCTCAATCTGTCCTCTGTAACAGATTGATGAAATAATTCCATATTTTTCCAACAGAACTGAGAGTCCGAATGCTGATGCAATGGCATCCGCATCAGGGAAATTATGTGTCTGTATATACACATGCTTACTTGTAATATTCTCAATTATGTTGCAAAACTTACTCATATCTGTCACCTGTCTGAATTGGTCTTATCTATTATATAATCATTTTGTGACTATTTCAATATCAAATCATAAAATATTATATATATTATTTTCAGGTGTAAAATATGCTGGCTTTGGAATTAAAAGACGTAAACTATTCCTATTTTACAAAAGAAAAAGAAACAAAAGCCCTTCAGGATATTAATCTATCCGTAAAAAAAGGACAATTCATATCCATAGTCGGTCCGTCCGGTTGTGGTAAATCCACGCTTCTGTCCATAATATGCGGTCTTATTGAACCAACTTCGGGTGAAGTAATCGTAAATGGACGCCCGGTAAAAGACGAAATGCGTAACATCGGATATATGCTCCAGCATGACCATCTTTTTGAATGGCGCAGCGTGTACGGAAATGTTATGCTGGGGCTTGATATACACAGAAAAAAAGACACGCAAAATCTTGCCACCCACTATCTCTCCCAATACGGTCTTCTCGATTTTAAAAATTCAAGGCCAAGTGAGCTTTCAGGCGGTATGCGGCAAAGAGTTGCTCTTATACGCACACTTATGATGGAACCGGATATTCTCCTTTTAGATGAACCGTTTTCAGCTCTTGATTACCAGACACGGCTTACCGTATGTGATGATATAAGCTCTATCATTAAAAAAGAGCATAAAACAGCAATACTTGTAACCCATGACCTTGCGGAAGCAATTTCTGTAGGTGAAAGTGTCTATGTGCTTACTAAACGTCCGGGACGCTTCAAAGCGGCAATTGACCTTGACTTCTGCAACGATTTAAGCTCCTTAAAACGTCGTGATACAGCAGAATTCCGTGATTACTTTAATATCTTGTGGAAGGAGTTGTCAGACAATGAATAAAATCAAAACACACTCTGATTATCTGAAATCAGTATTCCGTCATAAAGTATTAATTCATTTCTTTCGTATTTTTCTAGCGGTTTTCTTCGTATCAGCATGGGAAATTTGTGCAGAAAAGGGAATTATCGACTCTTTTATATTCAGCAGTCCAAAACGGATTGTTAAATGTTTTATTGAACTTACAAAAAACGGTTTTCTCATACGCCATGTATGGAAAACCATTTATGAAACACTTATATGCTTTATATTTGTTATGATTGCCGCCATTACAGCTGCCGTACTTATGTGGCTTAACAGAAATATCTTCAAAGTTGCCGAACCTTTCCTCGTATTGCTCAACAGCCTTCCAAAATCCGCTCTCGCTCCGGTTCTTATTGTATGGCTCGGCAACAACACTAAAACGGTAATTATTGCCGCCGTATCCGTTGCCGTATTCGGTGCAATGCTCAGTATATACACTTCTTTTACAGAGACCGACAAGGAAAAAATAAAATTAATCCGGACCCTCGGCGGAAAGAAACGCCATATTCTGTTTTACCTTATCTTTCCGTCATCACTGCCGACAATCGTAAATGCCATGAAAGTCAATCTGGGACTTTCCCTTGTAGGTGTAATCATCGGTGAATTCCTTGCTGCAAAAGAAGGGCTGGGTTATTTAATCATCTACGGCAGTCAGGTATTTAAAATGGACTGGGTACTTCTTTCCATTGTTTTACTTTCTATTCTTTCAATAATTCTTTATATAATTATCGGGATATTTGAAAAGAGGACTTCCGGCAGATAATTACTTTGCATACTTGTCGATTGCTTCCTGTATTCTTGATTTAGTAAGCTCAGCAAGTTCTGTCTTTTTCATATCTTTATATTCTTCATATGGTATCGGCTTCAGGTAATGCACCTGTGTTGTAACTTTCCTGAGGCTGTTGCCATCCATTGCTTTATAAGAATCAATAAGTGCCACCGGTATAACAGGCACTTTGGCATCCATCGCACACTTAAATACACCTGCCTTAAAATCCTGAAGGGTATTTTTATTGTCGCCATACTTACCTTCAGGGAAAAGCAGATATATTTTACCTTCTTTAAGTTCCCTGGTAACAGTCATCATGGTCTTCATCTGCTGTCTGGCATCTTTAAGATTAATGCCGTGCCCCGCTACCATAGGAAGCATCTGCCTGACAATCATCTGATGTTCTCTCTTGCTGTCGATAATAATAGTAAGAGGTCTGTCATGATTACACACAATTCCTAACCCGTCATAATGTCCCTGATGGTTGGCATACATTACATAATTGCCTGTTTCCGGCAGATTTTCTTTTCCATAAACCTTTGTGGTAGTCCTGGAATTCTTACGCATCTTGTCCACAATTTTCTGTACCTCACGATACTTGTCAAGTTCGCTGTATTTCTCCGGACGTTTCATCATATAATTGCATTTATTAATTTCATATATCATAAAGAAAAACGAACGAAGTGCCATAACAATAAGTCTTAACATACTTTTATACATCCTTTCTTCTTTTTTATAAAATCACCGGTCATCCGGTTAATGCTACAATTATATACGTTAAATTTTCTTTTTTCAATAGTACGCTCATATTATCTTAGTTATATACATAAAATATACTAACCAAAAAGTCCGGAGTTTTTAATGAAGAAAATTTTTTCTTTAATTATTTCTTTTATACTTATCCTATCATCTGTCCATATCAGCGTGGCTGCCGATGAGCTTGACTTAACCTCCAAATCAGCAATTCTTATGGAAGCATCTACAGGGAAAATCATTTATGAGCATAACCCAGATGAAATTCTCCGTCCTGCCAGTATTACTAAAATAATGACACTTATACTGATTTTTGATGCCATACATGACGGCAGAATCAAAATGGATGACACAGTAACGGTATCCGAGCATGCCGCTTCAATGGGCGGCAGTCAGGTCTTTCTTGAAGCCGGAGAGACCCAGACCGTTGAAACCCTTATTAAATGCATTGCCATTGCAAGTGCCAATGATGCCTGTGTAGCCATGGCAGAATACATTGACTCCTCTGAGGAAAATTTTGTTTCCCATATGAACGAACGGGCCAAAGGTCTTTCGATGGCCAACACAAATTTTGTCAACTGCTGCGGTCTTGATGCCGATAATCATGTAACCACAGCGAGGGATGTGGCACTCATGTCAAAGGAACTTATCAACAAATATCCTGAAATACATAATATTTCAACAATCTGGATGGACACAATAACCCACGTTACAAGGCGGGGCGAAAGTGATTTTACCCTTACCAATACCAATAAACTTATCAAGCAGTACGAATGGGCAACTGGGCTTAAAACAGGTTCTACAAGTCTTGCCGGATTCTGTCTTTCCGCTACTGCAAAAAGAAACGATATTGAGCTTATTTCCGTTGTTATGGCATCCAAGGACGGCAAATCCCGTGTCGCCGATTCTATCAAGCTTCTTAACTACGGCTATTCACTCTGTCAGATGTACAAAGACACAGATATGCCTGAAATTCCTCTTCCAAAAATATCGGGCGGCATGATTAAAGAGCTTGAATGTGAATATAATGATGACTTTTCTTATCTATTTACAGAAAAATATGATGAAGCCCTTATTACAAAAGATTTTGAATTTATTGATGGGCTGAAAGCACCGGTTAATGAGGGTGATGTAATCGGGCAGCTTTGCTACAAATACAACGGGACACTTATAGGAACAATTGATATCAAATCTTCCGTTACCGTAAAAAAAGCAGGATATAAGGATTACTTCTCATTTCTTGCAAAAAATGTGTTCTGTATATAAGAAAAAGCTTCAGTCACATAGTCTGTGACTGAAGCCTCTATTATCTTACTACATATTCAAAATACTTATGTAAAATTAAGCATCCTGTCTTCTCTTCTTGAATGAAACAACAACGATTCCGCAAGCTGCTACTGCTGCGATTATTGCTGTAGCTACTGCCATAGAATCACCTGCGCTTACATTTCCGTTATTACCGCCTGCTGGCTTGTTGTCTCCGCCTGCCGGTTTGTTATCTCCGCCTGCTGGTGTGTTGTCTACGACTGGTGTTACAGTTGGACCGGCATATTCTACAGCTGTAATCTGTTTTGCATCAAGTCCTGTACCGCCTGTAACATCTGTTACTTTTACTGTGAATGTTACATCGCTGGCTTTATCCAATACTAATTCGAAATTAGCTGTATTGTCACCAAATGAATTATCCTTACCAATCTGGTATTTCCATGAATATTCAGCTGCTGACTGAAGGAACTTATATATATAATTGCCGGCTGCTACATTCTGGAATGTAATTGTGTATGTATCACCATTCTTTGTCATAGTCTTACCTGGTAAATCAAATCCGGTATCTGTAATAGTACCTACTACAGAAAGTACATCAGTTACAGGAAGTGGTGCAATTTCCTGTGTCATTGCAGCATCTTTAAATAACTTCTTTGATGTTAAATCGAAATATGCTTTACCATTGCTCTGTGCTACAACTTCTGAATTCCAAGCGCCTTCCTGATATTCTGCATTAGCTGCACCATCACCATATCCAACTACCTGAAAGCCCTGTACTTCATCCGCATTGTTAATTGTAAATACTGCGTAATTCTTGCCGTCTTCTGTAACTGCATCTCCTACCGGAAGAGTTCCAGTACCCCAGCCTGTTGGCTTAGCTGCTGTTGCAGCGGTCGCTACACTTGCAGTTCCGCCCCAAACATTTCCTTTGTAATACTCTGCTGTCTTACCTGATGTCAGTTCAACATATACTTTAACTGTTGTTCCTGCTGCCTTAGCAGTCTTAGGTGCTGCAACAAGTCCTGCTGCTACGAATGCAAAAGCAGCTACTGTAGCAATGACCTTCTTAAAAATTTTCTTCATTTTTCGTATTCTTCCTTTCCAATACATTTTATTCATGTCTTATGACACTAATTTTATTTTAGTACAGGTATTTTATTTTTTCAATATTTCATTTGTTGTTTTTCCACTATAAAAATGTTGTTTTTATTAAATATATGTGCAATATCACAATTCTTAGAATATCCCATACAAAAAAGGAACCGGTCTGAACCGATTCCTTTATGTAAGCATTTCTATAAAATACTAATTAAGCTTCTACGCTTCTTCTCTTAGCTACAACTGCTACAACTGCGCTTAATGCTGCAACTGCTGCTACGATGTATACCATAACTGAAGAATCGCCTGCTGCTGGAGTCTTGTCTGCTGGAGCTGCTGGTGCTGCACTTGCTTCTTTAACTGTTACAGCTGCCTTAGTTCCATCAAATGTAATTGTTACTGTAGAACCATCTTTTGCTACATCAACTTTTGCATTAGCTCCGCCGCTTGATGCATCTCCTTCAAGGTTATATTCGCCATTATCCCAAGCATGGTTTGTACGAACCTTGAATTCATAAGATCCAGCCTTAACATCTGTGATGTCTACTGAATATGTTCCATCTGCCTGCTTAACCAAATCTGTGTCCTTATCCCAGTTACCATTGATTGATCCGATAACACTGTATGTGTCATCTGCTGCGAAAGCTGTCATAGCCATCATTCCAATTACCATTGCCATTGCTAAAACGGCTGTAATTACTCTTTTTGCAATTTTTTTCATTTTTTTATTCCTTTCCTGAATACATTATTGTGTCTTACGACTGTATTTATTCTATTACTTTAATTTTATTTTTTCAATAGCGTTTATGTTGATTTTTTAATCTAAAAATGTTGATTTTCTGCGATTATAATATGTATGGGAAATAATAAGTCCCGGGAGCCTGACGTTCCCGGGACTATAATTATGCTATATTATTTTGTTGCGCCTTTTACAAGTATTGTACATGAAATTCCGTCTACAGTAATTTTACCGTTTGCTGTTCCGAGGGAATCCGTTCCTGCCTTGTCACCCTGTACGCAGATTGTCCAGTCTCCTTCCGGAAGTGTAACTGTTGTTGCTTCGCTTAATGGGTTATATATAACAAAGATCGAATCTGATACTTCTTCCTTAACACCTGTTAATTCATAAGCAATAACGCCCTTGTCCGTACCTTCAGAAAACTTATAATAACTTGAAGCGGTATCCATTATTCTTAATGAAGCATGTGCTTTTCTGAATGCTATCATTCCCTTATAGTAATTAAATACTTTCTGGTATGTAGCATCACTTAATGTGCTCCACTTAATGCTGTTTACTTCATCACCTGCATTATAACTGTCGCTGCTATATGTTCCGTCACCCGTAGGCTTGCTTCTTAATATTTCTTCACCGGCAAGGATAAATGGTGTTCCCTGTGAAGTGTATACAATAGCTGCCGAAAGAAGATTCTGTTTAACCTTAGCTTCCATACTGTCACTTGCATTAGATAAATTGATTTCATCCCATAATGTCATGTTATCGTGGCATGATGCATAGACAATATTCTGTGAGCCCTTTTCTGACCAGCCGGTCTTGCCCTGGATTGCTTTCTTGATTACATCTGCATTAGAGATGTTTCCGTTGACATATCCTTTTTCTTCTGCCTTAAATACGCTGCCTTTAATTGCATCACGGATTGTATCACTGAACATTGCGAATCCGTCTAACTTATTAACGTACATCTGTGTTGCCAGTGTTACATTTGACTTAGTAATCTTAGTTGTCATGCTCCAACCTTCACCGTAAAGGATGATAGAAGGATCTATCTTATCTAACTCTGTTCTGATTGCTTTAATTGTATCAATATCAATAAGGCCTACAAGGTCAAATCTGAAACCGTCGATATGATATTCTTTAGCCCAGTATACTACAGAATCAACAATAAACTTACTTATCATAGCTCTCTCTGAAGCTACATCATTGCCACAGCCCGAACCATTAGAACCCGGACGATAGAAATAATCAGGTACGAGTTCATTGAAGCAGTAGCTTGTATTGTATGTATGGTTATATACAACGTCCATAACAACGCTTAATCCGTTATCATGTAATGCTTTAACCATCTGTTTAACTTCACTTACACGTGTTGCTCCATTATATGGATCTGATGAGTATGAACCCTCAGGTGCATTGTAATTCTTAGGATCATAACCCCAGTTGTACTGTTTTGTATCTAACTTAGTCTCGTCAACTGTTGCATAATCATACATTGGTCCGATCTGGACATGTGTTACACCAAGTTTTTTGATATGATCAAGACCTGTTGCCTGTCCTGAACCATTAGTTGTTCCTGTTTCTGTAAGTCCAAGATACTTACCTGTATTCTTAATTCCTGATGATGAATCAGCCGAAAGGTCTCTTATATGGAGTTCATATACTGATGCATCTGTAGCATTAAGCTTCTTATTAGGATTAGTATCCTTATCCCATCCGTCAGGGTCTGTTGATGATAAATCAATTACCATTGCCCTGTCACCATTGACTCCGACTGCCTTAGCATACGGATCACATGCCTCTGTCTTAGATGAGCCAAAATCTGCTTCATATAAATAGAATACGCCGTTAAGATCTCCTTCTGCCTTAACTGTCCATACGCCATTCTTATCAAGTGTCATATCATATGATTTAATAAGGTCATCTGTACCCTTAACGCCTGACTTGTATGTATTGACTTTAACAGCCTTAGCCGTTGGTGCCCATACTTTAAATGTTGTGGAATCCTTAGACCATGCTGCTCCAAGGTCATCTCCGTCATATGTATAAGTATCTTCAAATTCAGATGTAGAATAATAATCAGGTACGGTTACATCATATCCGACATTTCCCAGCATTACTTTATATTTGCCAAACTGGTCTGCTTTTTCTTTAAGTTTATCAATTATCTTTTCATCATCAATGTGCCCTATTCTCTCTTTTAATCTACTTTTATCAATAGTTCTTATTTGTTCAGCTAAAACAATAGAATTACTTTTTAAACCACATGAAGAAGAATCTATCTCTATATGAGTTGGCAACTTTGTTTTACCTGTTTGAGATGTTATTGCTGCTGCAATAACTGTAGGACTATATTTATTTCCCAAGTCATTTTGAATAATTAATACTGGTCTAACTCCTCCTTGTTCTGAACCTACTACTGGACTTAAATCTGCATAAAACATATCGCCTCTTTTTATTTGCATATTCTTCACTCCTAATATTATTGGATTGCCAAGTATGTTTCGTATTATTTTAAATATCTCTTGAAGTAAAGAAATAGTTTTTTAGCTATTTACACTTACCTCCTTATATAATATGTAAACAGCTATATTTTTGTTATTATCTTTTATTTTCATTTTTTCTGGATTACCACTTTTAGCATCTATGTACAATATTTTTTGTTTACTTTCTCTATTGGTTTCCATAATAATTTTTCCGTCTTTTTCTTTCCATTCTGATTTTTCGCCTTTTTTATAATCTTCAATAAAACTACATAAATCCAAACTATTATCTGAAATATATTGATAATTTTCAAACATAGAAGTTAAATTTAAATTCGAATTTTCTAATCGTAAATTTTTTCCTTCTTTTATAATTTTTACTCCTGCTATATTATTAGGTTCTATTACTTCTTGGCTATTGTCTTCAATTCCATTGTATTTTTGTTTTATAATATATTTATTACTATTCTTATTGCTCTTTACTAAAAACCTGTCTCGTAGGTTCTACAAGACAGGTTCTCTTCTTATTATTCACGATATTCAACTATCCGTGTCATTCTCTTTCTTGGTCTCTTGGCCGGAGCTTCCGCCGAATGTCCCACAGCTACAATGCCTATCAACTGGTCCTCTGTGTTCAGGTATTCCACGATGTCGTTATAGGCGAAACAGGTATTTGCGATCCACAGAGTTCCCAGATCATGCTCTGTTGCAGCAAGTATCATATTCTCAATGGCTGCCCCTATGGACAGGGAGTCGCATATCTCAACTATCCTCTTCTCATTATCTATGGCTGCAAATGGCGTCTTTCCGTTTGTATTAAGTACCACTATAAGACACGGTGCCTCATCCATAACTCTCACGGTATTCTCTGCGTCCGGTATGGCAAATGCCCACTCAGGCATAAGGGCATGAGTCTCCTTCTCATTTTCAATACCCTGACGCATAACCTGAACCAACTCATCCTTGGCTGCCCCCTTAAAAACTATGAACTTCCAGGGCTGCCTGTTCTTGGCTGATGGTGCCAGGGTCGCCGCATATATCATTTCCTCTATGATCTCCTGAGGTATTTCCTCCGAGGTGTATTTTCTTATACTTCGTCTGTTGTCTATTGCCTTTATCATGGTGTGCCTTTCTGGTAAATCAAATCAAACATTTTTACGCTCTCGTTAAGCCATCTGTATATTAACGCCCGCTTAAAATTTAGTCAATTATAATTTACTAAAGTATAGTTGACTAAAACGCAATCAAAAAGACACTCACATTATCTGCAAGTGCCCATGATGATTTTCTATATTAAAATGCTATTATTTCTTTTCCCTGAATATGCTTCTGAAAATAAGTCGTACAAACGGTCCGCAATAGAACATCTGATACAACAATGCCATAGGGAAGTTCATACCCCATGTCTGGATAAATGTTCCGAAGGATCTGTTTTCTTTGAATAAGATAGTTGCAATGAGACTCATGATCGGACACATGATACAGCATATACATATGGAGATCGCATATGTTATGAACTGTGGGCGGTCATCCGGCCGCATAACCTTGAAAGCTAACATCCTGGCTAACTTGCCCACCACGAAGAACTCCAACACGAATGCTACCGGTACCATTATCGGCATTTCATGAAGTGCCATAAGAAATGTCTTTCCTGTCACCCCTCCTGTGTTCAATGCTACATTGTAGACTATCATTCCATAGACCATAACTGTAGCCATGATGATTGTGAATATGGCGTCTTGAAATTTGTTTTTTGGCATAAAAATACCCTCCTTTTGATGATTGACACGATCCGTGTGTTTTCTTTTTAATGTGTCATTTAGCACGTTCTTATTATTGGCACGACTATGTACTCTATTTTTTCGTGCTTCATCTGACATTTTCTCGTGTTGTTCGTTATCATCCAAGAAGGGTTGTACGTTTCCAATTAATATTTTTATTCACCGAAGTCACAACTATATCATACTTTTCATGAAAATGTAAGTATTTTTTTATTTTGTTTTATTGCTAGATTTTTTCAGTATTGAAATCATCATGAGGTGCCGGTGCGTTTCATGATATTTGACCTGTTTTCCTATCTTCCATATTTAAGTCATGCTTTTGGGGATATTTTCTTGACCTGTTTTAATGTTTTTTATTTTAGGTCATTTTTTTCTGCCGTTTTTCGTGACCTGTATTGCCATTTCCGATTTTTAGGTCACTTTTGCCTCCAATTTTCCGTGACCTATATTGCCATTTCCGATTTTCGAGTCACTTTTGACTGCAATTTTCCATGACCTATATTGCCATTTCCGATTTCCAGGTCACTTTTGACTGCAATTTTCCATGACCTGTATTATCATCTTCAATTTTCAGGTCACTTTTGACTGCAATTTTCCATGACCTATATTGCCATTTCCGATTTTCGAGTCACTTTTGCCTCCAATTTTCCGTGACCTGTATTACCATTTCCAATTTTCAGGTCACTTTTGCCTCCAATTTTCCATGACCTGCATTGCCATTTCCAATTTTTAGGTCACTTTTGCCCTCAATTTTCCGTGACCTATATTGTCATTTCCAATTTTTAAGTCACGTCACTTCATAAATTCAAGACTCAGAACTGCCTCAATTATCTGATCCATGCCCCGCTTGATCTCTGGATCTATGTTCTTCATGCTGCGGTAGAATGTTACAATCTGGCCAAATGACAATTTGAAGTCTGCGGCATACTCATGATTGAGATTTTCAAATATGGTTTCAAAAGCAAGCTTCATAGTGTCATAGCTGATGTTCTCTACGCCCTTGGTGGTGTTAGTGTGAAGACGTCTGCTGATATTGGATAATCTACCCTCCACGAAACACTGTCCGAAGACCTCCCATGTTGTGGGATTATGCTCTCCGAGAGCAATGGAATTGCTCTTCACAACCACATAATCTGTGTTGTTGTTCATCAGGACTCCCACAACCGAGTCCGTCGGGACTATAGTGGTGAGCTTCTCTGCCATCAAGGCAAATTTCACCTGATCATACTCATCTTTTCTAAATCCCGGTCCATCAAAATTATATATCTTCTTAATCCTGTCAAACAGGGAGCTGGCTGCCTCCATACATGCCGCCATGGCAAGATTGCCCCCCTTTGAATGTCCACACACATATAGCACATCATCCGGGTAAAGCCTGACATTATCCAGATATGAAATTGCCAGGCTGTGGGTTGCTGTGGGATACTGATATGCTCCTCGCATGTTCTCTATCCAGCCTATCAGGGCATAGTCTGTTCCCTTGTAGCTGACTGTCACATTCTTTCCCACTCTGAAGGTCACTGCTCCGAACTGGGTCTTGTCACTCCTGAGATTTATAAAGTTGCTCACACGCATATTTCCATATCTTATTGAACCTTTAATAAGCGTTAGCAGCTCATACACCTGTGTGACCAGCCCATTCTCCATATTCTCCGAATAGGCTTCAGAGTATGATATAAACTCGTCTATGTCCTTTTCACCTTCAAATGATGCTGCAGGAACATACGCTAAAACTGAACACAGCAGACAATCCATGACATTCCATGGAGCATCTGCTGTATCAAGATGTCTATAATACTCAACATAATCAAATATTGTATACATTCATAACCCCTTATTTCAACCAATCTGATCAATTCGTCTCTATAATCAATATATACAAAACCTCGCCTACTATGTCAAGGTCTTATATCAATCAATTCTTTATATCAAGATTTCATAGCAAGGTCCTATATCCGCACATTATATCAAGATTTTATAGCAAAATTTCATATTAATATCTTACATCATTAGTCTACGCCCCGACCTTGCTTACCTTTCCCTTTACCGGGTAACCCATCTGGCGTCTGAGCTTTCTGCAGGCGTAGAAATAGGTCGGTATCAGGAACATATCAGCCATAAGCCATGCAATAGGACTTCCGAGGCTTACGCCTACGAAGCCAATAATTGGCACCAGTCCGAAGCCTGCGATGGATCTTGCCACCATCTCGAATACCCCTGCAAATATAGCCACACCTGAAAATCCCATTCCCTGGATAAGGAACCTGACTATATTCACCAGTGCCAGCAGGAAGTAAAAGCCTGTATTTATAATAAGATACATGTGTGAATTTCTTATGATCTCTGTTTCGCCGCCGCTTACAAAGAGCATGGACAGCTTGCCGCCAAAAAATGCCGCAATAGCAAATGCTATAACAGAATATCCTATACCAAGTATAAGGCAGGACTTAAGTCCCTTTCCTATACGTTCAAGCTTGCCGGCTCCCACATTCTGACCTCCGTAGGTTGCCATTGTTGAACCAAGGGCATCAAGAGGACAGGCGAAGAAGTTACCAAGCTTGCTGGCTGCAGTCATGGCTGCAACTGCATTTGATCCCAGAGTATTCGCAGCTGTCTGGAGAACAACACTTCCGATGGCTGTTATGGAATACTGTAATCCCATAGGTACGCCCATGTTGCAGAGCTCCAGTGCCATATGACCCTCAAACTTCCACTCACCCTTACGGATACGAAGTATCTCAAATTTCTTCACCATATAAACCAGACAGGCAACACCTGATACTCCCTGGGATATAACTGTAGCCCAGGCTGCACCTGCAACACCCATCTTAAGGCAGATAAGGAACACAAGGTCAAGGGCGATATTTATAACCGAGGAAAGGACCAGAAAAATGACGGGAGTCTTGCTGTCACCGGTTGCCCTTATTACGCCTGCCACTATGTTATACAGGAATACAGTTGGTATTCCAAGGAAGATGACAAATATATAATTATAGGCACCGTCGATTATATTGTCCGGTGTCTTCATCAGTGTAAGTATGTCTCTGCACAACAGGGCTGTCACTACAGTAAGTATAATGGAGAAAACGATACCAAGCCACACACAGTTTGCCACGTATTTACGCATGCCCTGGTAATCCTTTGCACCGAATTTATGGGATACAGGAATTGCGAATCCATTACATACGCCCATGCAGAAGCCTATGACCATGAAATTTATACAGCCGGTGGAACCCACCGCAGCAAGATCATCTACACCAAGATAAAGTCCCACTATCATGGTATCCACCAGATTATACAACTGCTGGAACAACAGTCCGAACAGAAGCGGAACGGCAAAATTAAGTATCAGTTTCATTGGTTTTCCATTTGTCAAATCTTTTGTCATAATTGCGTCCTTTCATATATTGTCTATCCATCTCAGATCCGGAGCTTTAAATTTATATTCCTGACTGCAATAGCGTATGAATTTCCGTTTGCTGCCCATTGGAATTTTATCCAAAATTTATCCGGATTTATCTTTTCTTTACAACCTCATGAATTTATAACGCAAATAACAAAGAAATGCAATAGAGTATTTTCAATAAAATTATTGAAATTTTTTAGATATTTTATCAAATATCTACTTCCGCACCTTATTTCCCATTTCTTGTCTTCTACTCCTTGTTTGTATTCCTTAACTTATATTTCTTAATTTATTTTCTTTATCCTATTTGTTGACCTTCCTTGTCTTCTATTCCTTGTCTTCTATTCCTTGTCTTTTATTCTTTCTCTTCCATCACACTCATATATGCCGGTCTTATGATCTTGCTGGCACATATAAGCTCCTCTATTCTGTGGGCACTCCAGCCCACAATTCTTGCAATGGCAAATATCGCCGTGTAGAGCTCCTGAGGTATTCCGAGCATTTCATAAACGAACCCGCTATAGAAGTCGATATTAGGACTTACGCCCTTGTATATACGTCTCTTCTTGGCAATAAGCTTAGGTGCGATCTCTTCGATGTTCTGGTAAAGGAGCATATCCTCCTGTCTGTTCTTCTCAACCACCAGCTTCTCCACATACTGCTTGAATACCCTCTCTCTCGGATCTGAAAGTGAGTACACCGCATGACCCATACCATATATAAGTCCCTTGTGGTCAAATGCCTGCTTCTCCAGTAATTTGTCAAGATACGCCTCTATGGCATCCTTGTCTGCATAGTCATGGACATGGTCTCTGATGTCATCCATCATCTCCATAACCTTGATATTCGCACCGCCGTGCTTAGGTCCCTTAAGGGATGACATAGCCGCCGCTATAGTAGAATATGTGTCTGAACCTGATGAGGTTACAACTCTTGTGGTAAATGTTGAGTTGCTTCCGCCGCCGTGTTCCATAT
>OKVP01000295.1_pt1 | contig 21486 bp, 21 predicted proteins | sample 1604821 | NCBI WGS metagenome assembly OKVP01 (sample SAMN01760946, study PRJEB22395) | human gut metagenome | reverse complement strand
GGCTGTCAATCCATTGTTATATCTTGAGGGCAACGGAACAAGCAGTGAACTGCAGCGTATGGACCCGATGAAGGATATTGTCAGCGGTACAAAGGTTGTTCTGGAGAAGAAGGATATAGAGACTTCAGGGGAGGATGCACAGAACGCAGCTGTTGAAGAAACAGAAGCGGCAGAATCCATTGCGGAAACAGACAGTCAGAAGCAGCAGAAAGAGACAGCGGTTGAGACAGCAGAGATTGCGGATTCGGCCAAGCAGGTTGTTGACAAGGCTGTCAAAACAGAAAAGAAGACAATCAAATAATACAGCGCAAAGCGCGGTGATTTAGCAAATAACTAAAAATAACAAAACCGGTATTCAGCCATCAGCTGAATACCGGTTTTGTTATTTAAAAGCTTTGTTAGCTACAATTCGAAATATCAAGATGCAGCCTGAACAGCAGATCATTAATTGAGGAAGTTCTCAATGATCACCGCTTCAGCTTCTTCTTCTGTCATACCGAATGTACGGAGTTTGATCAGCTGTTCGTCGTTAATACGGCCAATAGCCGCTTCATGGATGATCTGCGCATCGATATGGTTGGCATTGATCTCAGGAATAGAACTGATGGATGCCTTGTCCATAATGATGGAGTCACACTGGACATGTGCATGACAGGCATTGTTGCCGATGGCCTTCGGATGGAAGATCTGATTGGATGTGCCTTTGGCAACAGAACGGGAAATAATACGGGCAGAGCTGCCTTCACCGTTCAACTTTACCTCCATGTTGGAAATAGCATGCTGAGCGTCATGGGTCATCAGTTTCTCTGTGACATAAAGTTTGGCATTTGGTCCGAGTTCAACGAAGGTTTCACGCTTGGTAGAGTCCACACCTTTGATCTGGGTGGTGTGCAGGTATTCCAGAAGTGCGGCCATGGCAAACCGCACCAGACCTTTTTTATCAATAGAGGTCGTCTCATCCCAATTGCGGCCAAACTGGTTTTCCAGCGAGATGGCCACCAGACCCGGGGCGTAGCGTTCCTCTTCCACCAGCTCCACAGAGCAGGTCATATTCTTTTTGATATAGCCGGTCAGCTCACGGCAGTCCAGCATTCCGGGATTCATCAGCACCTCGCTGGGATGGTAGCGGCAGAGCTCCGCGATCACGGCAGGCACGATCTTCTCCCGTTTCAGCTCGGTGATGTGGGCCGTGCCGGTGGAAACATCGGCAAAACAGATGCCCGCCGCATTTCCTTTCAGAAAAATGCTTGCAATGTAGTTGTTTTTGTCATCCTGCAGCATACTGCTCTCGATGACAGTGCCCGGCGTGACCACCCGGATGATATCGCGCTTGACCAGTCCCTTTGCCTTGGACGGGTCCTCCATCTGCTCACAGATCGCCACCTTGTATCCCTTGGCGATCAGGCGGGCCACATAGCCCTCGTAGCTGTGGAAGGGCACGCCGCACATGGGGGCACGCTCTTCCATGCCGCACTGCTTGCCCGTCAGGGTCAGGTCCAGCTCCCGGGAGGCGGTCAGCGCATCGTCAAAGAACATCTCGTAAAAGTCGCCGATGCGGTAAAACAGGATCTCGTCCTTATACTGCTTCTTGATGTCCATATACTGCTGCATCATGGGCGACAGTTCTGCCATAATCGTTCACCTTTCCTGCGGGCTATGCCGCTTTGCTTCTTTCCGTCGGTTTGCAGTAAGTAACTGCGAATGGAAGGAAAACGCGGCCTGCGATTTGCAGCCGCGTTCTCATTTTACCTGTTAGTGGCAGCCTCCGCAGGTGGAGCAGCTGCCGGTGCAGGATTCACTGGGCTCCTGCACGGTCATGGGGTCGCCGCCGTTCATTGCGGTGTTGATGATGGCATCAATGTAGTTGACCAGGTTCTCGCAGTCGCGCTTTGCCTCGTTGTAAGCAGTCATACCCTCGTCAGCCATGATCTTGCCGTACAGGTCGTTGACCTTGGTGTTCAGCTCGGCGATGCGCTCATCACTGCGCTCGCTCTTGCTGATCTCGTTGTTCAGATCCATGCGGGCCAGATTGAACTCCCCGATGAGATTCTGCAGCTCCTCATCCTTGTCGTTTGCCTTGCGGGCCTGATCCAAAGCCAGGTAACGGGGGTCAGTCTGCAGTGCCATGGCGGCGCGCTTGAACAGATCGATGCAATCCATAATCAAAAATCTCCTTTGATGTGTTTGTTTTTATAGTTATATTATCATTGAGGCCGGTGTGCCCCGGGATCACGTTTCCAGTTCGCCCAGCAGGACAGTGGCGCGGGCACCGGTCAGGTGCACCTGTGCGTAGCTGCCCATCAGGGCGGGGTCAGCGGCAAACTCCACGGTCAGGTTGTTGTCCAACCGGCCGGAGAGGGTTCCGTCGCTGCGGCCATAGCCTTCCACCAGCACCCGGACAGTCTGGCCCACCTGCTGCCGGACCAGATCCATTGCGATCTCGTCCTGCACCTTGAGCAGGCGGGTCATCCGGTCAGTTTTTTCCGCGCGGGGGGTGGGGTCGGGCATTTCCGCTGCCTTGGTGCCGGTGCGCTTGGAGTAGATAAAGGTGAACAGCTGCATGTAGCCGACTTTCTTCACCAGTTCCAGCGTGTCCTGGAAATCCTCCTCCGTTTCCCCGGGGAAGCCCACGATGATATCGCTGGAGAAGGTGATGCCGGGCACCTTTTTGCGGGCGTACTCGATCAGCTCCATGTACTGCCCGATGGTGTAATGGCGGTTCATCTTTTTCAGCAATTCATCCGAGCCGCACTGCACCGGCAGGTGCAGGTGCTTGCACAGGTGGGGCTGGGCCGCAATGGTATCGATCAGCTTGTGGCTGGCATCCTTCGGGTGGCTGGTCATAAAGCGGATCTGGTAATCGCCGGGCACAGCGCAGAGCAGATTGAGCAGATCAGCAAAGTCCACCTGTTCCTCCAGGCCCTTTCCGTAGCTGTTCACGTTCTGGCCCAGCAGAGTGATCTCCTTGTATCCTGCTTCCACCAGCCCCCGGAACTCCGCCAGGATATCGCCGGGCTTGCGGCTCTTCTCACGGCCCCGCACATAGGGTACGATGCAGTAGGTGCAGAAATTGTCGCAGCCGTACATGATAGGCAGCCAGGCGCGGAACTCACTCTCGCGCCGGATGGGGATGTTCTCCACGATGACCGGGCGCTGGGCAGGCTCCATCAGCACGCGCTTATGCTTCTGCAGCTTCTGAGCAATGAGCTGGGGCAGCGTATCGATGCCATCCACGCCAAAGACCAGATCGACATAGGGATAGCTCTTGCGCAGCTTTTCCACCACATGTTTCTGGTTGGCCATACAGCCGCACAGGCCGATCATCAGGCCGCGCTTTTTCTCCTTCAGGCCCTTCAGTGCACCCACATTGCCGAACACGCGCTGCTCGGCGTGCTCACGCACGGCGCAGGTGTTGAAGAGGATGAGGTCTGCATCCTCGGGCTTATCGCACAGGCCGTAGCCGATATCCACCAGCACGCCCTTGATGCGCTCGCCATCGTTGACGTTCTGCTGACAGCCATAGCTGTGTACAAAGGCCAGCGGCGGGGTGTCGTAAGCCGCACGCACCAGCTCCGCAGCCGTTTCGTTGTGTTCAAAGTTAATGTATTCCAATAAAAACCATCCTTATTTTTCAAAAGCTCTTTTTAGTATACCCTCTTTCTGCCATAAGGGCAAGTGGGAAACCGCAAATTTCAGAATCCTTCGGGGCAATTCAGCCTTCTGCCTGCTTTTTGGCGCATGCTTCACACAGGCCGAACAGCACCACAGCGCAGTCCTGCACCACAACATCCTTCTGGCGGCGCACCAGCCTCATCACCTGTTTCTCATCCACATCGGCATCCACTACGCCACCGCAGGCTGTACAGTAGAGGTGGCTATGCCAGCACAGGGTGTGATCAAAACGATCCGCCCTGCCCGGAATGGACACCCGGCGCACCCTGCCTGCCTCCACCAGACTGTTCAGGTTGCGGTAAACGGTGCCCAGGCTCAGGCCCGGGCACTCCGGGGCCGCCTTATCAAAGATCTCTTCGGCGGTGGGGTGGTCGCAAAGTTGCTCCACGGTGCGCAGCACCAGCTCCCGCTGTTTGGAATAACGCATCTTCCTCTCTCCTTCTCTTCCCTTTATACGTTCTCTTCGCCCTTGATCCGCGCCCAATATGCGCGGGAGGCCTGCTCGTTCTTGTTTTCTCCAAAGGTGTAGTATTTTGTATTCTTGAGCACATCCGGCAGATATTGCTGCTCGACCCAGTGGTTGGGGTAATCGTGGGCATACTTGTAATTCTGGCCCTTTACCAGCGCATCCTCGCCGTCATAGTGCTTGTTCTGCAGCTGGCGGGGAATGGGCCCGGTGCGCCCGGCCTGCACATCCGCAATGGCGGCGTTGATGGCATCATGGGCACTGTTGGATTTTGGGCTGGTCGCCACCAGCACAACTGCATCCGCCAGGGCCAGCCGCGCTTCGGGCAGGCCCACCGCGTTGGCGATATCCACCGCCGCCTTGACGATGGGGATGATCTGCGGGTAGGCAAGGCCCACATCCTCGCAGGCGCACACCATGAGCCGACGGCAGGCAGAGGGCAGATCCCCGGCTTCCAGCAGCCGGGCCAGATAGTGGAGCGCTGCATCCGGGTCGGAGCCGCGCATGGATTTCTGGTAAGCCGACACGATATCATAGTGGTCATCGCCGTCCCGGTCGTACCGCATGGCAGTGCGGCGGGTGACCTGCTGGATCATGTCCAGCGTGATGTGTTTTCCCTCCGGTTCGGGAGCCGCCGCCGTCACTGCAAAATCAAGGCAACCCAGTGCCTTGCGCAGATCGCCGCCCGCGCTCTCGGCAAGATAGGCACAGGCATCGTCCTCCATCCGGATGGGCGTACCCTCGCTCTCTGAAAGCTTTTTCAGGGCGTTCCGCAGCCCCTGCTCCACATCTGCAGCTGTCAGCGATTTAAACTCGAACACGGTGCAGCGGGAAAGCAGTGCATTATAAATGTAAAAATATGGGTTCTCAGTGGTGGAGGCGATCAAGGTCACAGTTCCGTCCTCAATGCACTCCAGCAGGCTTTGCTGCTGCTTCTTGTTCAGATACTGGATCTCATCGAGGTACAGCAGGATGCCCCCCGCCCCGGCCAGTGTGCCGATATCCTTGAGCACTGCCTTGATATCCCCCGTGCCGCAGGAAGTGCCGTTGAGCTTGTGCAGCGTCATGCCGCTGTTCTCGGCAATGATGCGGGCCACGGTGGTCTTGCCAGTGCCGGACGGGCCGTAAAAGATCATGTTGGGGATGCGGCCGCTCTCGATGGTGCGGCGGAACACCCGCCCCGGGGCCAGCAGATGCTGCTGGCCGCAGACTTCGGCCAGCGTTTTGGGGCGCATACGCTGCGCCAGCGGTTCATTCATCGGGCGTTCCCTCCTGTACTGCCCTGCTGTTCTGCATGGGCCTTATATAAAAATAGTATACCTCATTTTTACACGAACAGCAAGAGCAATAATGAAAATCATTCTCAGATGGATGCCACAAACCCCATTTACAAAAAAGTCGAAACATGCTATTATCATAGTACATTTACGGGAAACGAGGGGTTCAGATGAAGAAAGCTGCTGCGGCAGAAGATCTCTCTGCCAAAAAGGAGCTGGCGCTCCAGGTCATCGACCGGCTGAAAACAGAATATCCGGATGCAGCCTGCACGCTGGATTACGACCACGCCTGGCAGCTGCTGGTCAGTGTCCGGCTGGCGGCTCAGTGCACCGATGCCCGGGTGAACATTGTGGTACAGGACTTGTTTGCAAAATACCCCAATGTAGCAGCGTTGGCTGCGGCAGAGCCCGATGAGATCGAAGCCATTGTCAAGCCCTGTGGGCTGGGCCGTAGCAAGGCCCGGGATATCTCGGCCTGTATGCGGGTACTGCGGGATAAATACAACTGCAAAGTGCCCACCACCTTTGAAGAGCTGCTGGCACTGCCCGGCGTGGGCCGCAAGAGCGCCAACCTGATCATGGGTGATGTGTTCTGCAAGCCCGCCATCGTCACAGACACCCACTGCATCCGGCTGTGCAATAAAATCGGACTGGTGGATGGCATCAAGGAGCCGCAGAAGGTGGAGATGGCCCTATGGAAGATCATTCCGCCGGAGGAAGGCAGTGACCTGTGCCACCGCTTTGTGATGCATGGCCGTGCTGTCTGCAATGCCCGCAAACCCGAATGTGAAAAGTGCTGTCTGAACGACATCTGCCGGTACGCGGCAGAAAATGCCGTTCCCACAAAAGAAACCAAGGAGGCTTCTGTATGATCACTTTGTCTATCCTGATTGTCCTTGCCCTGATCTGCGCTCTGGTGGGCGTGCTGATGGGCCTGTTCTCTCTGATCGGCCTGCTGGCTTCCCTGCTCGTGGGCGTGCTGGTAGGCGCTCTGGCCGGTCACATCGCCAACCGCTTTATGGGCACCCAGACCTCCACCGGCCGCAACATCGTGCTGGGCATTCTGGGCAGCTTTGTGGGCGAGTTCCTGTTCGGCCTCATCGGCATCCATGCCACCGGCAGCATCAGCTCCTTTGTTATCTCGGTACTGGGTGCCTGCGTCTGCATCTGGGTGGATAACCGACTGTTCCACGATCGTTGACCGGTTTTCTCTGGTTGTTTGTCTTTGCTCTCCCCTCCGGGAGAGCTTTTTTATTTTCAGCCCCTTGACAGTTATATCGTGAAGCGATATAATGCATCCATGATATATCGCATAGCGATACAAAGCGAGGTGATATAATGGATCATCCGGCACTGACGGAATCCACCTACTACATCCTGCTTTCCCTCTATCATCCGCAGCATGGCTACGGCATCATGCAGGAAACCCAGCAGCTCTCCGGCGGAAGGGTACGGCTGGCTGCCGGAACCCTGTACGGTGCCCTGAATGCCCTGTGCGAAAAGGGGTGGATCTCTCCCCTGCCCATGGAAAGCGGAAGCCGCAAAAAAGAATACCAATTGACCTCCGCCGGGCTGAAGGTGCTCAAACAGGAGCTGGTCCGGCTGGAGGAGCTTGCTGCCAATGGCCGCGCCATTTTACAGGAGGAACAGGTATGAGTGAAACAAAAACGCTGCATCGGAATTTCTGGGTCTGGGAATTTGAAAAAGAAGAACGCTGGCTCAACGAAATGGCGCAGGAGGGCTGGGCCCTGCAGAATGCCGGGTTCTGCACCTACACCTTTGAAAAGACGGAACCCGGCCAGTACATCATCCGGCTTGCCATGCTGGACAGTTCCCCGGATTTTGAAAGTTTCATGGAAGAGTTGGAAGCACAGAGCGTTGGGCATTGCTTCAGTTGGGGATATTTCCGCCGCAGCGCCCAGCTAGGTCCCTTTGATATGTTTTCGGATGTGGATTCCCGTATCTCCCACCTGAACAAAATTGGACAGATGGTGAGGCTGCTCTGTCTGGCAAACCTTCTCATCGGCGTTACCAACACCTTCAGCGGTGCATCGCTGGCATGGCTGAACCTGCTTTGCGCCACGTTTTTGGCCTACGGGCTGGGACGTATCAGCAGCAAACGAGAGAGTCTGGTGGAAGAACGTCAGCTCCACGAGTGATTTTTTCTCCTTGATGCGCAGGATCTTCAGAGTTTTCAAAAAGTTCATTTTTACCCGCTTGCATTCCGATGCAGGCGGGTATATTATTGTCATTAGCAAATAGTTATCATGTGTTAAGTGTTTGTATCTGTTAAGTGATAAGGAGGGATCGTATGCCGCAGAAGAGCGCACCGGAACTGTTCGCCGTGGTCCATTATCTGCATCGGCTGAGCACGGAAGGCAAACGCGGTGCCAAAATGGCACTGGAAAGCTGCCCCAAGTGTCATTTCATCATGCTGGAAGGCGTGCTGATGACCATTGAAGAGCATGGCCAGAATGGCACCATCTATGTTTCCGATCTGGCTGCCGCCGTCAAACAGCCCCTGCCCGCTGTTTCCCGCGCGCTGCGCCAGCTGGAGCAGGATGGACTCATTGAGCGGATCACAGACTCCAATGACCGCCGCAAAACGCTGGTGCGCCCCACGGAAAAGGGGCTGGATGCCAGCCGCCAGGTCGAGGCCGCAATCAGCCGTTACTTTGAGCGGGTCATCTGCCGCATCCCGGAAGAGCAGCGGGAGCAGCTGTTTTCCCTGACCGGTGTACTGCTGGAGGCTGTGGAAGCGGAAAATGCGGAGCAACAAGCAAAATTGAAGGGAGAAAACGAAAATGGGTAAAATTTTCAAGCAGCTGGCCCGCCACTGGGCCGCCTGCCTTGCCGTGGTGGCTCTGCTGTTCGTGCAAGCCTACTGCGACCTTTCCCTGCCGGATTACACGAGCAAGATCGTGGACACCGGCATCCAGCAGGGCGGCATTGAAAGCCCCCTGCCGGAGACTGTGCGCCAAAGCACACTGGATGCCCTCTCGCTTTTGATGAGCGAAGAGGATGCGGATGCACTGCAGAATGCCTACGGATATTATCTTCAGGACGACGGTGTTCTGAAGCTCCGCAGTGACCTGACCGATGCCGAGCGCACCGCTCTGGAGGAGGCCGTTACCACACCGGATATCGTGCTGTATATGGCGGCGGCGCAGAATGCCAGCGCCCCTGCCAGGCAGAACGCTGCCGCCATGGCTCCGCTGTCCGGCTATCAGAGCGAGGACGAGACTGCCGGGGATGAAGCAGAGACCATGACCGCTGCTCCCACGGCGGAAGATCTGGATGCCGTTTGTGCCCAGTTCACAGCCCTGGCCCAGATGCCCGGTTTTTCCCGGGAAATGATCCAGCAGCAACTGGCCAGCGCCATGGAACAGGTGGACGAGACCACCCTTTCCAGCATGGCAAGTCAGGCCACCCTGCTGGTCAGCCTGGAATATGAGGCACAGGGCGTTTCCCATGATGTACAGATGGCCTACCTCTTCCGTGTGGGCGGCCAGATGCTGGCCCTGACCCTGCTGATGGTGGTCGTTGCTATTCTGGTGGGCCTGATCGCCTCCCGCGTTTCGGCTTCCATCGGCCGGGAGCTGCGCAGAGAGACCTTCTCCTCGGTCATCCACTTTTCCAACGCGGAGATCGAGAATTTCTCCACCGCTTCCCTGATCACCCGCACCACCAACGATATCCAGCAGGTGCAGTTCACCTGTGTCATCCTGCTTCGCATGGTGGCCTACGCTCCCATTCTGGGCATCGGCGGCGTGATGCACGTCACCCAGGGCAACACCGGCCTTGCCTGGATCATCGTACTGGACGTGGCCGCTCTGCTTCTGCTCATCACGGTTCTGATGAGCATCGCCATGCCCAAGTTCAAGATCATGCAGACGCTGGTGGACAAGCTGAACCTCGTCAGCCGCGAGATCCTGACCGGTGTGATGCCGGTGCGTGCGTTCAGCCGCGAATCCTTTGAGGAAAAGCGCTTTGATGCCGCCAGCCGGGAGCTGATGGGCACCCAGCTGTTCACCAACCGCGCCATGGTGGCCATGATGCCCTTTATGACCCTGATCATGAACGGCACCAGCCTGCTCATCGTCTGGTTCGGCGGCAAGGCCATGGATGCCGGAAACATGCAGGTGGGCGAGATGATCGCATTCATCACCTACACCATGCAGATCGTCATGTCTTTCCTGATGCTGGCCATGGTGGCCGTGATGCTTCCCCGTGCCGGTGTGGCTGCTGACCGTATCGACGAGGTCTGCCGCACCAAGGCTTCCATCCATGATCCCGATGCTGCCACCGCAAAGCCCTCCCTCGAAAAGAAGGAATGGGATGGCGTGGTCCGGTTTGAGGATGTCAGCTTCCGCTTCCCCGGTGCCGACAGCGACGCACTGGAGCACATCAGCTTTACCGCAAATCCCGGCGAGACCACAGCCATCATCGGCTCCACCGGCTGCGGCAAATCCAGCCTGCTCAACCTCATCCCCCGCTTTTATGATATCACCGGCGGCCGCGTGACCATCGATGGCATCGATGTGCGGGAGATGCCGCAGGAGCAGCTCCACAGCCTTTTGGGCTATGTTCCCCAGAAGGGCGTTCTGTTCAGCGGCACCATCGAGAGCAACCTGAAATTCGGCGGTGCGCAGATCACCGATGCGGGCATGAAGAAGGCGGCTTCCATCGCACAGGCCACCGAGTTCATCGACGCAAAGCCCGAGGGCTATGCAAGCCCCATTGCACAGGGCGGCTCCAACGTGTCCGGCGGCCAGAAGCAGCGTCTCTCCATTGCCCGTGCCATTGCCAAGGACCCGAAGATCTATCTGTTCGACGACAGCTTTTCTGCCCTTGACTACAAGACAGATGTCACCCTGCGCCGTGCGCTGAAGGAAGAAACTGACAATGCCACTGTGATCATCGTGGCACAGCGCATTTCCACTGTCCTCCACGCCAATCAGATCCTGGTGCTGGATGACGGCAGGCTGGTGGGCAAGGGCACTCATGCGCAGCTCATGGCCACCTGCCCTGAATATCAGGAGATCGCCAGGAGCCAGCTGAGCCAGAAGGAGCTCAACCTGCAAGACCTGAACACCGGAAAGGAGGATGAGTGATATGCCGAGACCCGGAAAACAGACCACCGAGCGCGCCAAGGATTTCAAGGGCACTCTGCGGCAGCTCCTCAGCGCATTGCGCCAGTATAAGCTTTCCCTCATCGTTGTGATGGTCTTTGCCATCCTTTCCACCATCTTCAATATCGCAGGCCCCAAAATTCTGGCCAAGGCCACCACGGCCCTTGCCACCGGCTGGATCGCCAAGCTGCGGGGGATCGGCAGCATCGACTTTGCCTACATCGGCAAGATCCTGCTCACCCTGCTGGCCATGTACCTCTGCTCCGCGGCATTCAGCTTCATTCAGGGCTGGCTGATGACCGGCCTTTCCCAGAAGGTCTGCTATGATTTCCGCCGCCAGATCAGCGAGAAGATCAACCGCCTGCCGCTGGCCTACTTTGAAAAGCGGACGGTCGGCGAAGTGCTCTCCCGCATCACCAACGATGTGGACACCCTGGGCCAGAGCCTGAACCAGAGCGTGACCCAGCTCATCACCAGCATTACCACCATGATCGGCGTGCTGATCATGATGCTGTCCATCAGCCCCAAAATGACCCTGATCGCACTGCTCATCCTGCCCGTCTCTCTGGTACTGGTGATGCTGGTGGTCAGGTTCAGCCAGAAATACTTCAAGGCCCAGCAGGCTACTCTGGGCGTTGTGAACGGTCAGGTGGAGGAAGTCTACTCCGGCCACAACGTCATCAAGGCCTTCAACCGGGAGGCCGCCGTGCTGGAGGACTTCAACGCCGCCAACGACAAGCTGTTTGAATCTGCCTGGAAGAGCCAGTTCCTCTCCGGCCTGATGCAGCCCATTATGAACTTTGTGGGCAACCTGGGCTATGTGGCTGTTGCCATCGTCGGCAGCATCTTTGCCGCCAACGGCATCATCACCATCGGCGATATCCAGGCTTTTATCCAGTATGTCCGCAATTTCACCCAGCCCATCCAGCAGCTGGCACAGGTGTCCAACATGCTGCAGAGCATGGCCGCCGCTGCCGAGCGCGTGTTCGAGTTCCTGAACGAGCCCGAAGAGGATCAGCTGGCCGACCCTGCCCGCCGGGCAGACCCTGCCTGCATCGATGGTCAGGTCACCTTTGACCATGTCCGGTTCGGTTATGTGCCCGAAAAGACCATCATCCACGATTTCAGCTGCAATGTGCAGCCCGGCCAGAAGGTCGCCATCGTTGGCCCCACCGGTGCCGGCAAGACCACCATGGTCAAGCTGCTCATGCGGTTCTACGATGTAGATTCCGGCTCCATCACCCTGAACGGCCACGACATCCGCGACTTTGACCGCAGTGCCCTGCGCGAGGGCTTTGGCATGGTGCTGCAGGACACCTGGCTGTTCAAGGGCACCATCATGGAGAATATCCGCTATGGCCGTTTGGATGCCACCGACGAAGAAGTCATTGCCGCCGCCAAGGCCGCCAATGCTGACCACTTCATCCGCACCCTGCCCGGCGGCTACCAGATGGAGCTGAACGAGGATGCATCTAACGTCAGTCAGGGCCAGAAGCAGCTGCTGACGATCGCCCGGGCCATTCTGGCCGACAACCGCATCCTGATCCTGGACGAGGCCACCAGCAGTGTGGACACCCGCACCGAGCAGCGCATCCAGACTGCTATGGACAACCTGATGCGGGGCCGTACCAGTTTCGTCATCGCCCACCGCCTGTCCACCATCAGGGATGCAGACCTCATCCTAGTCATGCGGGACGGCGACATTGTGGAGCAGGGCACCCACGACCAGCTCATTGAGGCCGGCGGTTTCTACGCTGACCTGTACAACAGCCAGTTTGAGGATGTTGTGGATTAAGCCACGCTCCCTTCTTTGAAAAAGGCTCAGGTTTCGATCAAAAACCTGAGCCTTTTTCTTTTGTCAATTCCTACCGGATGTGCTATACTTATTTTTGTGTCTTGAAGTAGGAAAGGAGTAACCACTCATGGAAACCACTCAAAAGCCCTACGCATTCAGCCGCAAGGTATTCTGCGAAGGGATGCGGGATGGTGTGCCCATTGCGCTGGGCTATTTTGCTGTCTCGTTCTCATTGGGCATTGCAGCCCGCAATGCGGGGCTGACCCCCATTCAGGGCTTTTTTGCAAGCCTGTTCAACAATGCTTCTGCCGGTGAGTATGCAGCCTTTTCGCTGATCGCTGCCGGTGCCACCTATCTGGAAGTTGCCATCATCACCCTGATCGCCAACGCGCGCTACCTGCTGATGAGCTGCGCTCTGGCCCAGAAATTTGCCCCAGGCACACCGTTCTTCCACCGGCTCATCATCGGCTACGATGTCACCGACGAGTTGTTTGGCATCACGATCGCACGGCCCGGCTATCTGAACCCGTTCTACACCTACGGTGCCATAGCACTGGCGGCCCCCGCCTGGGCCATGGGCACAGCGCTGGGCATCATTGCAGGCAATCTGCTGCCCGTGCGTGTGGTCAGCGCCCTGAGCGTGGCCCTGTACGGCATGTTCCTGGCCATCATCATTCCCCCTGCCCGGAAGAACAGGGTCGTTGCCGTGCTGGTGATGCTGAGCTTTGCCCTGAGCTTCGCCTGCGGCTGCCTGCCCGGCATCGCCTCCCTTTCGGACGGCACCCGCACCATCCTGCTGACGGTGCTGATCTCCTGCGGGGCAGCCATTCTGTTCCCTGTTACACCCGAAGCACCGGAAGCTGCCAGAACTGAGGAGGTGCAGGCATGACCTACAATAATTGGGTCTATATCGCCGTGATGGCCGCCGTTTCTTACGCCATCCGTGTGCTGCCACTAACCCTTATCCGCAAACCCATCAAAAACCAGTTCATCCAGTCCTTCCTCTACTATGTGCCCTATGTAACGCTGGCCGTGATGACCTTCCCGGCCATCATCAACGCCACCCAGAGCCCCATTGCCGGTGCCGCCGCGCTGGTAGTGGGCATCGCCGCCGCATGGTTCGGAGCCAGTCTGTTTCAGGTGTCCGTCTCCTGCTGTGCCGTGGTGCTTGTGCTGGAACTGTTTTTGGTGCACTGAGCTTTCTGCCGCTGTGGTTCTGGGTAGGCCATGGCGGCTTTTGGGTCTTTGAAAATTTTTTCGGAAAACTTGTAACGTTCCGGCGGTTTTGCCGTCTTATGGGCGAACCGGTTCCAAAACACACCAAAAAGGAGGGATGCGCACATGGAGCACCGCAGTTTTGAGCAGATTTATCTACAGTATTACAAGCCCGTGTACGCTTACCTGATGACATTGTGCCAAAACGAGGAACTGGCAGCAGAACTGACCCAGGAGACCTTTTACAAGGCGCTGGATGCCATTGACGGGTTCAAGGGCGGCTGTGCACTGAATGTCTGGCTGTGTCAGATTGCCAAAAACACCCTGACGGATACATACCGGCGGCAGAAGCGGGAACTGCCCCCGCTGGACGACACTCTGACGGATGTGCCCAGCCCCGCCCCCTTGCCGGGGGAGGAACTGGAGCAGCTGGAAGGAGCACTGAGCCTTTACCAGAAGCTTCATGCCCTGCCCGAACCGTACCGGGAGGTGTTCTGGCTGCGGGTCTACGGCGAACTGACCTTTGCAGAGATCGCCGCACTGCACCACAAGACCGAAAGCTGGGCGCGGGTGACCTTTTACCGCGCCCGAATGAAAATGAAGGAGGCCATCTTATGAAACTACCCTGCTACCTGGTTCAGGACCTTCTGCCCCTTTATAAAGATCACGTCTGCGACGAACAGACTTCCGCCGATGTGGCAGAGCACCTGAGCGACTGTGCCGCCTGCTCTGCCCTGCTGGCTGAAATGGACGCCCCGCCCCAGGAAACTGCGGTACAGGAGGAGCAGGCCGCTGAGGCCGCTGAGGCCCTGAGCACCGTAAAAAAGAATCTGCGCGCCCGGCAGGTAAAAATCACGCTGGCCGCTGTGGGCGGACTGCTGGCCCTGATCTGTGCTTTCTTTGGCTGGCGCTACTGGATGATGCACTCTTATGTGGACCTGCCGGTCGAAGATCTTGTAGTAGAAGAGACCCATGAAGTACTTCCCTCTGATTCCTACGGGTCTATCCACACCATTCAGAAAAATGCAGTCAGGAATGCAAAGACAGGAGTTTATTACACCACAGTCGGCTATCAGGTACGTTATTACAGGGACACCCCCATTGTGTTCCTGAGCGTCACACAGACCCGGTGGGAAGCCCTGATGCGCACGTTCAGTAAAAACAACGAGCCTATCTGGTTTGAGGTTTCAAGTCCTTACACGCTGTTTGTTACGCGGGACACCTATTTGACCCTGCGGGCTGCCCGGCTCATGCCAGAGCAGGATGAACTGATTGACATTCTGGCAGATGATGCAACGCTGACCCGTTACGATGGCGGTTTCTCGTGGACTGATACTTCTAAGACCGTCAGCATTCTTTTAGAACAAGTGCGTTTTGCAAAAGTACGCGCAAGGAAAACATCATGAAAAAAATCTTAATTTCCGGATCCTCCGGCTTTGTGGGTTCCCGGGTACTGCACCAGTGGCAGGGCCGTGCAGAGCTTTTCACCTTCCCGCGCGGATCTCTGGCTGCTGCCGATGAATCCGCCATTCGCCGTTTTGTGGAAACCGTGCAGCCGGATGTCATCCTGCATCTGGCGGCATTGTCTGATACCGGCTACTGCCAGCAGCACCCGGAGGAATCCCAGCGTGCCAACGCCGAACTGCCTGTCTGGATGGCAAAGGCCGCACGGGACACCGGGGCCAAACTGATCTCATTCAGCTCGGATCAGGTGTACGCAGGTGTGACCCAGCCCGGCCCCCTGCCCGAAACGCTGCCGCTCTCCCCCGCCAATACCTATGGTCAGCACAAGCTGGAGGCCGAGGAGCGGGTCCTTGCGCTCTGCCCGGAGGCGGTGCTTCTGCGGGCTCCGTGGATGTACGATCTGCCCGGTGATGGCCTGCCCCTCCGGGGCAATCTGCCGCTGAACCTGCTGCAGGCCGCACAAAACGGTACTCCCGTTCGCTTTTCGCCACACGATCACCGGGGTGTCAGCTGGGTGCGGGAAGTGGTGGAACATCTCTTCCCCGCCTTGCAGCTGCCCGGCGGTGTATACAATTTTGGCAGCGGGAACGATGCCGACATGGTCACAACGGCCCGGCAGTTTGCCGAAGCGCTGGGCGTGCAGGTGCAGATCGAGCCTGCTGATTTCTCCCGCAACCTTGTGATGGACAGCTCAAAGCTGGCCGCACAGGGGATTCGATTCCATGATACATTGAGCAGTTTTGAAGGCTGTTTGAGGTTTTATCAAAAATAAGAACGACCCTCTCCGCCAATGCTCCGCATTGCCACCTCTCCCAAAAGGAGAGGCAATTGCAGCTTCGAGGTAAGATTCTGCAAATCAGCAGTTTTCTTCCTGTCAGATGCGTTGGCTCCCCCTTCGGGGGAGCTGGCACGCGTCAGCGTGACTGAGAGGGTCGTTTTATGTTACAGCAGAATACAGATCAATCCGGTGCAGCCATCGTTGATGACCTGTTCCAGCGTTTCCTGCAGGCGGGTGCGGGCTTCCTGCGGCATGTGGAGGAGCTTGTTCTGCAATCCCTCATTCACCAGTTCATGCAGGCTCTTGCCAAAGATGTTTGATTCCCACAGCCTCTCCGGGTCGGCTTCAAAATCACCCAGCAGGCTCTGAACCAGATCCTCGCTCTGCTTCTCGGTGCCCACAATGGGGCTGATCTCGGTATGGATGACGGCTTTCATCATATGGATGGAGGGTGCGCTGGCTTCCAGCCGGACACCGTACCGTCCGCCCTGCCGGACGATCTCCGGTTCCTCCAGCGAGAGCTCCTCAATGCTGGGCATCACGATGCCGTAGCCGGTGGCTTCCACCTGTTCCAGTGCACTGCGGATCTTCTCGTACTCCCGTTTTGCCCGGGAAAGCTCGATGATGCAGGGCATCAGGCCCGCTTCGTCGCCAATTTCCAGCCCCGTCTGCTCACTGAGGACGCGGTAGAACACCTCTGGCTTCAGCAGAACGGTCACCCGCACCACGCCGTCGGAAAGGTTCATGCCGCTCAGAGCAGACTCCTGCACCGAATCCCCAGCCAGCGCCCCGGCACTGTTCTGGGCCGGAACATCCTTCATCCGGCTGATCTTCTCTGAAAACTGGAGTGCCGCCGTGTAGATCTCGTTCTGGAGCCAGTGACCCTTTTCCAGCATCGTCACCCAGCGGGGAATGGCAAAATCCAGCTCCCGCACCGGAAATTCGTAGAGGACACGCTGCAGGATGGACAGCAGGTCATCTCTCTGCAGATCCAGACAGCTCACCGGCAGGACCGTGCGTCCGTAGGCCTGTTCCAGCTCTGCGGCCAGTGACTTTGTCTCCGGAGCATCCGGGCGGGTGCTGTTGAGCAGGATGACAAAGGGTTTGCCCAGCGCTTCCAGCTCTTCCACCACCCGCTTTTCGGCGGGCAGGTAGTTTTCCCGGGGGATCTCGCTGATGGAGCCATCGGTGGTGACCACGATGCCGATGGTGGAGTGATCCCGGATGACCTTGCGGGTACCGGTTTCAGCGGCAAGGTCAAAGGGGATCTCTTCCTCGAACCAGGGGCTTTTGACCATGCGGGGCTTCTCGTCCTCCTCGTGGCCCATAGCTCCCTCCACCATATATCCCACACAGTCGATGAGCCGGATGCGGCATTCCCCGCCGCCCTCCAGTTGGAGCGGCACTGCCTGCTCCGGGATGAACTTCGGCTCTGTGGTCATGATCGTTCGCCCTGCCGCCGACTGCGGCAGCTCATCCCGGGCCCGGAGCTTTGCGTCCGCCGGGCCGATGGCAGGCAGCACCAGCTGCTCCATAAACTGCTTGATGAGGGTGCTCTTGCCGGTACGCACCGGTCCCACCACGCCAATCAGGATCTCCCCGCCGGTGCGTGCCCCGATCTCCCGGCAGACAGTGGCTTCCAAACACTCCTGTTTTTCCAAATTGCTCTCTCCTCTCTCCCGTCCGCACCGGGCGGCAAGGCCGCACCTTCTGCGTCTGCTTCTCGGAAACAGTCTATTCGGACAGGCGGCGAGATATGAGCGGCACCTAGCGAAAAAGCGTCGGTTGACGGAAAAATCCCTCTGCGCTACAATAGAGAAAAATTGAGCAGAAAGGTGGAACGCAGATGGAATGGAAGGTTTATTTTGAGGACAATCCGGGCTGTTACCGCCCGCATCGGGGCCGCCCCGGGCAGGAAGTGTCCTGCGGGGCACACTCGGTGTGGGGCGGGCAGCATTTCATCATCCCGGCGATTTACCTTTGTGGAAAAGGGCTGGTTGTAGACATCTGCCGCCGGGTGGAGCGTGAAGCGATCGAAGCGCATTACCAGAAGTTGGCCGCTTATGAAGGGATGGATATTGACGAATGCCCGCCGGAAGTTGTCGAATTGGCCGAAGCCGAGGACCCGTTTGGTTCTTTTGACTATCTGCCAAGTGTAGCCATCAACGGCAAAACCGTGGAGTACAGCCGCGGTGCCGGGGAGTATTATAACCCCCTCCGCTCCGAAGAGGAGATCGTTTGCAGCGGTGAACAGGCCGCGCGGGACATCGTGAAGCACTACGGGCTTGACCCGGAACAGGGCTGGGATCTCCGGCAGTGGAGCTTTCCCTGGGCGACAAAGCGCAGGCCGGCCCACATCACCAGCCTGACACTGACCCTCACCCAGCGGGAACAGCCTGCCGAAGCGGTGCAGTTCACGGCAGCGCCCGGAAAGGTTGTGGAGTTTGCCCACCCCGTCACCGGTGTGCCCTGCGTGCTGACGGTCAAAGACCTGAAACCGGCCCGGCTGCCGGAGAATGACCTCCCCCACATGGGGCCGCCCATGGAATGGCCCCGGGAATTTGTGGAAATGACTTACACCCTGACCCCCGCCGTGACCACCGGCTGGGTGCAGGTGAACGACTGCGCCTCTAGTGATAAGCCCATCCGGAAAAGCGACGCACCCACGGAAGATGGAGCCATTGGCATCATCGGCGGGGCAGACGGCCCAACGGCGATCTTTGTGAGCGGAAAGCAGCAGGGTGATACCCGCACCGCCTGTTCCTCGCTCCACTTTGCGCCGGTGGAACCGGAAAATATCCGGTGGAAGGTGACCTACTACCAGAAGCAGTTCCCGGATGAAACTATAGCGCTCTTATAACGAAAAGACAGGCGGCTCCAACCAAAGTTGGATGCCGCCTGTTTTACTGTTCAGATCAACTTGATGGCCACCGCCTCGCTGGTGCGGTCCTGGGCTTCGTTGGTATGCTCGGGGTCATCCAGCATATAGCGGAGCAGAAGCACCTCGCCCACATAAAGCACCGCCACCTTGATGGGGATGCTGCCGGAATCCAGCGGGCTTTCCTGCGCGCCGCACCGCAGCACCACATCCGCCATGGCTGCGCCGGGCGAATCCTCATAATGGGTGAGCAGAATGATCTTTGCGCCGGATGCCTTGGCCGTGCGCAGCGTTTCCAGCATATCGCGGGTCGCGCCGGAATAGGAGATGAAGAGCACCACATCCTCCGGGCCCATCAGGCTGGCAGCCAGGATCTGCAGATGACTGTCCCCTGCGGTGCGGAACTTGTTGGACAGGCTGGAAAAGCGGGCGCAGATATCGTTGGCCAGCAGCATACTGCCGCCCTGACCCAGGCAGAACACCTGCCGCGCGGCACGCATCAGATCCACAGCCTGCTCCACGGCTTCGGGCGAAAGAGAATTCTGGGTACCGTTGATGGCAGTGAGAAACAGGCCGCTGGCGTGCTCACACAGACTGGCAGTGGTAGCGCCCGGCTCCGGCTCATGCTGGTTGACCAGCGCACCGGTGGCGTTGGCCTGCGCCAGCGAAATGCGCATCTCATGGTAGCCCTCAAAACCCAATGCCCGGCAGAAGCGGAACACCGTTGCCTCTGCTACCTTGCATTCCCGCGCAAGGGAGGAAATGGAAAGGTACTGTGCCTCGTCGGCATGGTGGACAAGGTAATCTGCCACAGCACGGCCGGATTTTGTCAGTTCGTCCTGCCTTTGCTGCAGCAGCTCCCAGAAGTTTGTGGTCGTAGACATGATGGTCTCCTTTTTCCTGCTCCGTTTCCCGCCGGAAGGGCTGGCCGCACACGCCAACACCATTGTCGGGAAGTTTTCCTTTAAGAAAAGTATAAAAGAATCCCAACCGCTTGGCAAGAGGGGCTTTGACTACAAATTCAGGTTCGTTTCTGTGCAGAGCGCCCAAATTCGCCGCATTAGTATGACTTATTTGTGAAAATCCTTTTCAATTTGCCGGATTTCCCCCTCTTTTTTGAGTGAAAACTATTTTCACCAGCGAAAAGCGTGATTTTTCTACAATGGTTACAAAATAGCTACAACTTTCAAAATTTCCGTGAATTCTGCCCAAAAGACCAGTCTTTTCGCTAAAATTGTGCGACATCCACAAGAAAGCCCTTTCATTATTGGGCAGACAGCCGATAGACAAAATGAAAATATTTTTCTATAATAAGGCCAATAGAAGCGGTTCCCACACGAGGGCCGCAAAGTAGAATCGCACTACATCAATGAGTAAGGAGAAGTTTCTTATGAAAAACAGTATCTCTCGCCGCTCTTTCCTGAAGGCCGTGGGTGTCCTGAGTGCAGCCGGTGCACTGGCCGCATGCGGCGGCAGCTCCTCCAGCAGCACTGCTGCTTCCTCCACTGCAGCTTCTGCAGCGGCAAGCACCGCAGCTGGCGCAAACATCAAGCTGTGGACATACCCCATCGGCGGCTGGGGCAAGGACGAGACTGTGCAGGAGCTGATCTCCAGCTTCAACGCAAAATATCCCGACATCAAGGTCACCGTTGAGTACCTGGATTACACCAATGGTGATGACCAGGTCAACACCGCCATCGAGGGCGGCAGCGCACCCGACCTGATCATGGAAGGCCCCGAGCGTCTGGTTGCCAACTGGGGCGCCAAGGGTCTGATGGTCGATCTGAGCGACCTGTGGACCGACGACCAGAAGGCCGACATCAGCGCCAGCGTGGAGGCCGCCTGCAAGGATTCCTCCGGTGCTTACTATGAGTTCCCCCTCTGCATGACCGCCCACTGCATGGCCATCAACAAGACCGTGTTTGAGGCTGCCGGCTTCACCGTCGACTGCCAGATCCACGGCCTCGGCGAGATCGCCGATGTGCAGGCGCTCTATGTCGCCCACACCAAGGCTGCGATCGACTCGCTGAACGCCTAATTTGACTTAAACTGAGCTCCGGGGTGGGGAAGACCTGCCCCGGAGCCAAGCGCCATTCAGGAGGAACCATCATGAAAAAGACCATCGCCCTTGCGCTCGCTGCGCTGATGCTGCTCGCGCTGCTGACCGCCTGCGCGGCCAAGCCCGCAGAGACCGAACCTGCAGAGCTGGAACAGACCGTGCAGACCGAACAGCCCGCCGAACCCGAAACCGACGAGACTGCGGAGGATGCGGATGCGTCCGCCGAAGAAGAGACGCCCGCCGAACCGGCCCTGCCCGACGGCGTCTATACTGCCGACTTCAACACCGACAGCTCCATGTTCCATGCCAATGAGGCCTGCGACGGCAAGGGCACGCTCACCGTCGAAAACGGCGAGATGACTATCCACGTCAGCCTTGCGGGCACCAGCATCCTCAACCTCTTCCCCGGCGTCAAGGAAGACGCGGAAAAGGAAGGGGCCGAGCTGCTCCAGCCCACCACCGACACCGTTACCTATTCCGACGGCCTCTCTGACGAGGTCTTCGGCTTCGACATCCCCGTTCCTACGCTGGACGAGGAATTTGACCTCGCGCTCATCGGCAAGAAGGGCACGTGGTACGACCACAAGGTCTCCGTCTCCAACCCCGTTCCCGTCGAGGAATCCGGCAAGACCGTCGACGATCTCGCCCTGGCCGACGGCACCTACACCGCCGAGCTGACCTTCGCAGGCGGCTCCGGCAAGGCTTATATCCAGTCTCCCTGCACGCTGACCGTCGCGGACGGCAAGGCCG
>OKVP01000293.1_pt1 | contig 21585 bp, 20 predicted proteins | sample 1604821 | NCBI WGS metagenome assembly OKVP01 (sample SAMN01760946, study PRJEB22395) | human gut metagenome | reverse complement strand
GAACGGCAAAATTTTTTACACTTCTACTACTTCTTTATCACACATCAGCAAAGAGCCAGGGCATGAAGCAGCTTATGGCGGGCGGCGGCGTTGCCCTTATCGGCATGACCCTTGTACCGCTGCTTTCCGGCTTGTTCGGTTAAGAAGCGCGGGTAAAGGCTTATGCAGAGCATACTTGACGCGATTAACGAATGGATAAAGGAAATCCTCATAGGAGCCATAAACGGTAATCTGTCAACTATGTTCGGGGACGTAAACGAAAAAGTCGGCACTATCGCCGCAGAGGTAGGGCAGACCCCGCAAGGGTGGAACGCAAATATATTCTCCATGATACAGACCCTTAGTGAAAATGTAATCGTACCCATTGCGGGGCTTGTCATTACCTACGTCCTATGCTATGAGCTTATCAGCATGGTAACGGAAAAGAACAATATGCACGACGTTGACACTTCCATGTTCTTCAAGTGGGTGTTCAAGGCGTTTGTGGCAGTCTACCTTGTGACGCACACCTTTGACATTACTATGGCGGTGTTCGATATGGCGCAGCACGTTGTTTCCGGCGCGGCGGGGGTAATCGGCGGCAGCACAGAGATTGATGTTGCCGCCGCCCTTGCTTCCATGCAGGACGGGCTTGACGCTATGGAAATCCCCGAACTGCTCTTACTTGTCATGGAAACAAGCCTTGTGAGCTTGTGCATGAAAATCATGTCCGTACTGATAACCGTTATCCTCTACGGGCGCATGATAGAGATTTACCTTTACTGTTCGGTATCGCCTATCCCGTTTGCAACTATGACGAACCGGGAATGGGGGCAGATAGGAAACAACTACCTAAAATCCCTGTTCGCTATCGGTTTTCAAGGCTTCCTCATAATGATATGCGTCGGCATTTACGCCGTACTGGTGAACAACATGGTAATAGCGGACAATCTGCACAGCGCGATATTCTCCCTTGCAGCCTATACCGTTATCCTCTGTTTCTCCCTGTTCAAATCCGGCGCACTGGCGAAGTCGATATTCTCCGCGCATTAGCGGCGTGTCAAGGGCAGGGTGGAGATTTTCAGAGCGAAGCGGCGAAAATACGACCCGACCTTGACGCGGATAACCCCCATATAATACGGGCGGGCAAAGGGCATAGATTGACCTTTGCCTTGATTACCCTTATGGAAAATTACAGCAACACCAAACCCAGAGAAAGGAGGTTTTCACTTGGCGTATGTACCCGTACCCAAAGACTTATCCAAAGTCAAGACAAAAGTAGCGTTCAACCTTACCAAACGGCAGATTGTATGTTTTGCGGCGGCTCTCCTGTTCGGCTTGCCGCTTTTCTTTCTGCTCAAAGACAGCACAGGCACAAGCCTTGCGTCTATGGCTATGATTGCCGTCATGCTGCCCTGTTTCCTCTTTGCCATGTATGAGAAGCATGGACAGCCCCTTGAAGTGGTGGTGAAGAACATCATTCAGACGAAATTCATAGCCCCCAAAGAACGACCATACAGGACAGACAACTTTTATTCCGTCTTAGAACGGCAGAGAAAACTTGAAAAGGAGGTATCAGCGATTGCAAAAGGAAACACGAAGAAACAGCGCGGCGGGAAGCGCAAAGCCTAACCCGCCCCGCAAGCTCACCCGCGCCGAGAAAAAGCAGATTGCGGAAATCATCAGACAGGCAAAGGGCGACGGGAAAGCGCACACCGCGCAGCAGACAATCCCTTATATCCAGATGTACCCGGACGGTATCTGCAAGGTTACGGGACGGAAATACTCAAAGACCGTCGCCTTTGAAGATATTAACTATCAGCTTGCACAGGCAGACGACAAGACTGCCATTTTTGAGAACTGGTGCGACTTCCTAAACTACTTTGACGCTTCCGTTTCGGTGCAGCTCTCTTTCATCAATCAGGGGACGCAGCGGGGCGAAGCGGAAAAGGCGGTCAATATCCCGGCACAGGAGGACGCTTTCAATTCTATCCGCACAGAATACCGGGATATGCTGAAAAACCAGCTTGCAAAGGGCAACAACGGGCTTGTCAAAGCAAAATATATCACCTTTGCCATTGAAGCCGACAGTCTGGGCGCGGCGAAATCCCGCCTTGCCCGTATCGAAACGGACGTACTCAACAACTTTAAGCTCTTGGGCGTGTCTGCCCGCCCCATGACAGGCTATGAACGCCTTAAAATGCTGCATGGCATTTTCCACCCGGAGGGCGGGCAGTTTGCCTTTGATTTTTCATGGCTTGCCCCGTCCGGGCTTTCCACAAAGGACTTTATCGCCCCGTCCTCTTTCCGTTTTGGCGAGGGGCGTTATTTCCGCATGGGGCGCAAAATCGGCGCGGTTTCATTCCTTGAAATCCTTGCGCCGGAATTAAACGACCGTATCTTGTCGGACATTCTGGACTTGGAAACGGGCGTTATCGTCAATCTGCATATCCACAGTATCGACCAGACCGAAGCCATAAAGACAATCAAGCGGAAAATCACCGACCTTGACAAAATGAAAATCGAGGAACAGAAAAAAGCGGTACGCAGCGGCTACGACATGGATATAATCCCGTCCGACCTTGCCACGTTCGGCAGCGAAGCGAAGAACCTCTTACAGGACTTGCAGAGCCGGAATGAAAGAATGTTCCTCTTGACGTTCCTTGTGGTGAACATGGCAGACACAAAAAGGAAACTGGAAAATGACGTATTCGCGGCGGCGGGCATTGCACAGAAGAACAACTGCGCCTTGACCCGCCTTGACTACCAACAGGAAGCGGGGCTTATGTCCTCTGTACCGCTTGGGGAGAACCTTATCCCCATTCAAAGAGGGCTTACCACGTCAAGCACCGCTATCTTTATCCCCTTTATCACGCAGGAGCTTTTTCAGACGGGCGCGGCTTTGTATTACGGCTTAAACGCCCTGTCTAACAACATGATACTCTGCGACCGCAAGCAGCTAAAGAACCCCAACGGCTTAATCTTGGGTACGCCGGGAAGCGGGAAATCCTTTGCAGCCAAACGGGAAATGACAAACGCTTTCCTCATTACCGACGACGACATAATTATCTGCGACCCGGAAGCAGAGTATTTTTCCCTTGTGCAGCGGCTTGACGGGCAAGTGATACGCTTGTCGCCTACGGGCAAGGGCATTGACGGGAAGCCCCAGTATGTGAACCCTATGGATATTAACCTCAACTATTCCGAGGACGACAGCCCCCTTGCGCTGAAATCCGACTTTATCCTCTCCCTCTGCGAGCTTGTCATAGGCGGCAAGGAGGGCTTGCAGCCCGTCGATAAGACCGTCATTGACCGCGCCGTTAGGAACGTGTACCGCCCTTTCCTTGCAGACCCCGACCCGGAGAAAATGCCTATCTTGGGCGACCTCTACAACGAGCTTTTGAAGCAGCCGGAGCCGGAAGCGGCGCGTATTGCGGCGGCGTTGGAGCTGTATGTTTCCGGGAGCCTTAACGTCTTTAACCACAGGACGAATGTAGAGCTGTCAAACCGCCTTGTCTGCTTTGACATCAAGCAGCTTGGGAAGCAGCTCAAAAAGTTAGGTATGCTCATTGTGCAGGACCAGGTATGGAACCGCGTCACCGTCAACCGGGCAGAAAGGAAATCCACCCGGTATTTTATGGACGAATTTCATCTTCTCTTGAAAGAGGAACAGACCGCCGCCTATTCCGTTGAAATCTGGAAGCGTTTCAGAAAATGGGGCGGCATACCCACAGCAATCACGCAGAACGTCAAAGATTTGCTTGCTTCCCGCGAAGTGGAGAATATCTTTGAAAACTCTGATTTTGTCCTCATGCTCAATCAGGCGGCGGGCGACCGGGCTATCCTTGCAAAGCAGCTCAACATCTCCCCGCAGCAGATGAAGTATGTCACCCACACCGAAGCGGGCGAGGGGCTTATCTTCTACGGGAACGTGGTGCTGCCCTTTGTAGACCGCTTCCCGAAAGACACCGAGCTTTACCGGGTAATGACGACGAAGCCGGAGGAAGTGGGCGAAGCATGAACGGGCTGAAAACTGACACCATCATCAACCGGGACGCGCTCTATGCCTTGCGGGAGCTTCCAGAGGAAAGCGTACACTGTTGCGTCACAAGCCCGCCCTACTATGCGCTTAGGGATTATGGGCTTGATATGCAGATTGGGCGGGAGGACACGCCGGAGCAGTACATTGACAGGCTGACCGAGGTTTTCCGCGAGCTGCGCCGGGTACTGCGTTCTGACGGTACGCTCTGGCTGAATATCGCGGACACCTACTGCGGCACAGGAAATAAAGGCTACCATGCAGACCCGAAGAACCCGAAAGGCAGAAACGGACAGCAGATTGCAAGAAACAACCGCGTTTCCGGCTGCAAACAAAAGGACTTAATCGGTATCCCTTGGCTTTTAGCGTTTGCCCTACGCGCTGACGGGTGGTATTTAAGGAGCGACATTATCTGGCAGAAAGAAAACCCCATGCCGGAGAGCGTGAAAGACCGCCCTACCCGCTGCTATGAACATATCTTTCTGCTTACGAAGTCAAAGAAATATTTCTATGACGCAGCCGCCATAGCCGAGCCGTTAGCCCCCACAACGGCGGCGCGGTACCGCACCGGGCGCAGCGCGGGACAGAAATATGCGGACGAAGTACCCGGACAGGGGAAAGTACAGGGGCTTAACCGGGCGCGAAGCGGCAGCTACTACGACGAAGCCCTCATGCCGACCATGCGGAACAGGCGGGACGTGTGGCTTATCAATACCGTTCCCTACAAGGGCGGGCATTTCGCCGCGTTCCCGCCAAAACTTGCCGAAACCTGTATCAAGGCGGGCTGTCCGAAAGGCGGCGTTGTGCTTGACCCCTTTTTCGGCAGCGGCACGACGGGGGCAGCCGCAAAGCAGCTTGACAGGCATTATATAGGCATTGAGATAAACGCCGAGTATTGCGCCCTTGCAAGGGCGCGGATTGGAGGGACAGAAAAATAAAACAGTATCGAGCGCGTGAGAAAGTCACGCAGAAAATGACCCGCGAGGGGGCTGTCGAGGTAAACGCCGCTACCGGGAAAAAGAAACGTATCAGCAAGCGGATAAGGGACGCGGACTTTGCAAAGACCGAAGCCCCACCGCAGCCGGAACAGGCAGCGCAGCCCCTACCGGGCGGCGCAACTTCCCCGCCCTTAACCGACACGCCGCCGCTTCCCCATGCGCCGGGGGCAGAACGGGAACAGGACACCGCCGCAGCCGAGCGCGTCTTAGAGCGTATCGACGGGGCGCGTACCAGAAAGGCGAGCAAAAAGGCGGCGAGGAAAGCACAGGCAGAAGCCACAGCAAAAGAAAAATCTTCCCGCTTGCAGTTTACCGACGAGGAACGGGCAACGCCGGAGCTTGAAAGGTATATCCGAAAATCGGACAAAGCAGCCGACCGTCTGGACGCGGCAAAGGCGGCTATCCCCAAAGAAAAGAAACTTGTACGGGAGCGCACCTTTGATGAAGCCACCGGGAAAGGCAAGACCCGCCTACATTTTGAGGAACAGGAAAAGCCCATAGGAAGGAATAAGCCCCACAATAACCCGCTATCCCGCCCCGCACAGGAAGCGGGTATTTTCGTCCACAACAAGATACATTCCGTTGAAAAGGACAATTCCGGCGTTGAGGGGGCGCACAAATCCGAAGAACTGGCAGAGCGCGGCGCAAAGTACGGGGCGCGGAAAGTCAAGGAGGGCTACCGCAGCCACAAGCTCAAACCCTACCGGGCGGCGGCAAAGGCAGAGAAAGCGGCGTTCAAGGCGAATGTGGATTTCCAGTACCATAAATCCCTACATGACAATCCGCAGATTGCGGGCAATCCCCTTTCCCGCTTCATGCAGAAGCAGCAAATCAAGCGGCAGTATGCAAAGTCGGCAAGGAAAGGCGGCGCAAAAACGGCGCAGAAAGCCGCAGAGAACACCCGCAAGGCGGCAAAAAAGACCGCCGAGGAAACAAAAAAGGCAATCGCTTTTGTAGGGCGGCACCCGGCGGGCGTATGTATCGCCGTTGCCGCGCTGCTCTTATTCATCATGGTATCGGCGGGGCTTTCCTCTTGCGGCTCCATGTTCTCCGGCTTGATGAACGGCATACTTGGGACTTCCTACACGTCGGAGGACAGCGACCTTGTGGCGACGGAAAATAATTACGCCGCAAAGGAAAACGAGCTTCAGCAGCAGATTGACAATATCGAAAGCACCCACCCCGGCTATGACGAATACCGCTATGACCTTGACAGTATCGGGCATAACCCCCATGAGTTAGCGTCCTACCTCACCGCCCTTTTACAGACCTACACCCCGCAGAGCGCACAGGCAGAACTAAACCGCGTCTTTGCCATGCAGTACACTTTGACGCTGACGGAAGAAACGGAAATCCGCTACCGCACAGAAACAAGCACAGACCCGGAAACAGGGGAAACGACCAGCGAGGAAGTACCCTACGAGTACCATATCCTCAACGTGAAGCTGACGAACAAGCCCATTTCCGAGATTGCGGAGGAACTTCTAACGCCACAGCAGCTTGAAATGTACCGCGTCTATCTGGAAACAAGCGGAAACAAACCGCTGATTTTCGGCGGCGGCTCCCCCGATATGGGCGCGTCCGAGGATTTAAGCGGCGTACAGCTTGTAAACGGCACACGCCCCGGCAACACCGCCGTTGTAGACCTTGCGAAGCGGCAAGTCGGCAACGTAGGCGGGCGACCCTTTTGGAGCTGGTACGGATTTAACAGCCGCGTGGAATGGTGCGCCTGTTTTGTTTCATGGTGCTACAATCAAGCCGGGAAAAGCGAGCCGCGCTTTGCCGGGTGCCAGTCACAGGGCGTACCCTGGTTCCAGTCACGCGGGCAATGGGGCGCGAGGGGCTATGAGAATATCGCCCCCGGCGACGCTATCTTTTTCGACTGGGACGGGGACGGGAGCGCAGACCATGTAGGGCTTGTTATCGGGACGGACGGGGAGCGCGTCTATACCGTCGAGGGCAATTCCGGCGACGCCTGCAAGATAAAGAGCTACCCCGTCAATTACTCCTGTATCAAGGGCTACGGCTTAATGAATTGGAACTGACAACAAAAAAATGAAAATCTGAAAGGAGAAATTTATTGATGGCTATGAACAAAATTGAACGTATCGACAAGGAGATTGCAAAGACCCGCGAGAAAATCACCGAGTACCAGAATAAATTAAGGGGGCTTGAAGCGCAGAAAACCGAAGCGGAAAACCTGCAAATCGTACAGCTTGTGCGCTCCATGCGCCTTTCCCCGCATGAGCTTTCCGCTATGCTTTCCGGGGGCGGTATTCCGGGCATGGAAGCCGCGCCGGGCTACCCCGCAGAACCCGCAGACCACGACACCGAAGAAATGGAGGACACCGAGAATGAATAAGAAAATCCTTAGAACACTGACCGCACTTTGCGCCGCCCTTATGCTTTCGGGCGGCTTTTCCGTCACCGCTTTTGCACAGACCCCGGAGGGAGAGGACGACACCAACGACAGCGGCGTTGTCTACGAGGAACCCCAAAAGGAAGAACCCCTTACCCCGGACGGGAACGCGACCCTTGTAGACGATTTCGGCGGCAACAAGCAGCTTATCACCGTAACGACCAAAAACGGCAATTACTTTTATATCCTCATTGACCGGGACGACGAGGGCGAGAACACCGTACATTTCCTTAATCAAGTGGACGAAGCCGACCTCTTAGCACTTATGGAGGACGGAAGCACCGAAGCAGCCCCGCCCGCCGTTTGCAGTTGCACCGATAAATGCGAAGCCGGAAAGGTAAATGTGAGCTGCCCTGTCTGCAAGGACAACATGACCGCTTGCAGCGGCAAGGAAGCGGAGCCGGAAACCGAGAAACCAACAGAGCAGCCCAAAGAGAAAGGCAATACAGGCGGGCTTGTGCTTTTCCTTGTCGTGGCACTTCTTGGCGGCGGGGGCGCGTTCTATTATTTTAAGTTTATGAAGCCAAAGCAGAACGTCAAGGGCGACACCGACCTTGAAGATTTCGATTTTGACGATTACGACGAGGACGAGGGGGACGGGCTTTCTGATGAAGAACAGGAGGACGAGGAAGCATGACCCTGTTTACCGACAATCCCTTTGAAAAGATGATGATACAAAGACCGGGCGGGCGGCGTGACAATGCGCCGCCCGTTCCCCATTCCCCGGCTTGCGCTTCCTGTCCGTACAAAGGGCAGCTCCCTTGTGTGGGCTACTGTCTGAAACAGGTACAGGAGAAAAAGGCAAGTGAGCCGGAACGCTGAAAATGGACTTTTAATTTTCGTTTGCAACATCTATGAGATTTTCGTAATGCAAAAGTGTTATGTTATTTTCATTTTGCAGTTGGAGCTTTCTATCACGAATATTCTCAAAATCTTTACGGAGTCCGGCTATCACAGCATAGTAGATTTGATAAGGGCAATATTTGTATAATTGTCTGGGTAACTTTGTATTGGAGAATGAGTGCTTTTCCAATTCTGCTACAATTACATTCCAATTTGCAGCAATATACATTTGCCAATCCCTAACCTGTTCAATCCCTTTATTGATTACTTCCCCGAAACGAGTACCTTTTTCTTTTGTTATCCGCCCGTTGGGAGCTTCTAATTCCACAAAGACAAATTGATAACCGTCTGAACTATTACCTATGAGCAGATAATCAGCCACATAAGCCGACCCGATTTTGAACTCTGGAAAGATATAATTATCGTCATGGTGTCCTGTTCTGTAATAATGCCGTAATAAGCCAAACAAATAATTCCATGCACGATTAGAAGCTATCCAATTTAGTATAGCTCTTTCTGTTGTATCGGAAGAAGTAATCAGTTGATAAAACTCTTTTGTCGTATCATATATAGGTGTGAACCTTGAATAATGGTTGTTGGGAAATAGCGAAGTAGCACACTCAATAAAGTAATCCATTTCTTTGTTTTTACCGCGCCTGTAATGCCCGCCACGTTTTTTATTCATTGCTTCTTCCTGTTCATCAGTAGGAGCAAAAACATCGAAAGTATGTATTGATTTCATATTGTCACCTGTTTCTTATAGTAATGCTTAAAGTATAAACCAATTTCAAACCTAAAACAACCGAAAGGAGAACAGAAAATGAAACTGATTATTGCAGAAAAGCCGAGCGTGGCGCAGACTATCGCCGCCGCGCTTGGCGTTAAGGAAAAGAAAGACGGATATATCGAGGGCGGCGGCTGCCTCATTTCATGGTGCGTCGGGCATTTGGTACAGCTTGCGGAAGCTGCCGCCTACGGGGAGCAATATAAAAAATGGAGTTTTGAGAGCTTACCCATTCTGCCGGAGGAATGGCAGTACGCCGTTGACCCGGACAAGGGGAAGCAATTCAAAACCCTAAAAGAGCTTATGCACCGCGCCGACGTTTCCGAAGTGGTAAATGCGTGTGACGCGGGGCGCGAGGGTGAATTGATTTTCCGCTTTGTCTACGAAGTGGCGGGCTGCAAGAAGCCCATGCGCCGCTTGTGGATTTCCTCAATGGAGGACGGGGCAATCAAGGCGGGCTTTGCTTCCCTCAAAGACGGGCAGGAATACGACGCGCTCTTTGCGTCTGCCCTCTGCCGCGCAAAGGCTGACTGGCTTATCGGCATTAACGCCACCCGGCTTTTCTCCTGCCTGTATGGAAAGACCTTGAACGTGGGGCGCGTCCAGACCCCGACCTTAAAAATGCTCACCGACCGGGACGCGGCTATCTCCCATTTCCAGAAAGAAAAATATTATCATGTGCGCCTTGATTTATCCGGCGCGGAAGCGGCAAGCGGGAGGATTTCCGACAAGGCAGAAGCCGACGCGCTGAAAGGGGCTTGCGAAGCGGAAACGGCGGTATGCGTTTCCCTCACCAGAGAGAAGAAAACCGCAGCCCCGCCGAAGCTCTTTGACCTTACCTCTTTGCAGCGGGAAGCGAACCGCATTTTCGGCTACACCGCGAAGCAGACCCTTGACCTTGCACAATCCCTTTATGAAAAGCGGCTCCTTACTTATCCGAGGACGGACAGCAGCTTTCTTACTGACGACATGGGCGGCACCGCAGCGGACATTATCGCGCTGCTTTGCGAAAAGCTCCCCTTTATGGCGGGCGCGGACTTCACGCCGGAGATTGCAAAGGTATTAGACAGCAAGAAAGTATCAGACCACCACGCAATCATTCCCACTATGGAGCTTGCAAAGGCTGACCCGGACGCGCTGCCGGAAAGCGAGAAGAATATCCTTACCCTTGCGGGGGCGCGTCTGCTTTTTGCCACCGCCGAGCCGCATATTTATGAAGCGGTTACGGCGGTTTTCTCATGCGCCGGGACAGACTTCACCGCAAGGGGAAAGACCGTACTTGCGGAGGGTTGGAAAGAGCTTCAACGCAGATACCGGGCGACGCTGAAAGATAAGCCCGAAGCGGAGGACGGGGAAAATGCAGACGTGACGCTGCCGAAGCTTTCCGAGGGACAGGGCTTTCCTAACCCCGCCGCAAAAGTAACGGAGCATACCACAACGCCGCCGAAGCCCCACAGCGAAGCAAGCCTTTTGTCGGCTATGGAACGCGCCGGGAACGGGGACACCGACCCGGACGCGGAACGCCGGGGGCTTGGCACTCCCGCCACCCGCGCCGCCGTCATTGAAAAACTGGTAAAGGGCGGCTTTGCGGAGCGCAAGGGGAAGCAGCTTATCCCTACCAAAAACGGGAACAGCCTTATCTGTATTCTGCCGGATATACTCACTTCCCCACAGCTTACCGCAGAATGGGAAAACAATCTGACGCAGATAGCAAAGGGAGCCGCAGACCCCGGCGAATTTCTGTCCGGCATTGAAGCTATGGCGCGGGAGCTTGTGCAGACACACGCCGCAGCACTGGACGGGAAAAAGGATTTGTTCCGGGAGGAAAAGCCCTCTGTCGGCAAATGCCCCCGTTGCGGTTCCCCCGTCCATGAGGGGAAGAAAAACTATTATTGCAGCAACAAAGAATGTGCCTTTGTCATGTGGAAGAATGACCGCTTTTTCGAGGAACGCAAGACCGCTTTTTCCGCGAAGATTGCCGCCGCGCTCCTTAAATCCGGCAAAGTGAATGTGAAGAAGCTCTATTCCCCGAAAACAGGCAAGACCTATGACGGAACTATCGTTCTGGCTGACACTGGCGGGAAATACGTCAACTACCGTATCGAAGTGCAGAAGAACTAAAAACTTGAATAGCAAGCATAGGAAGCGGGTACCCACTTCCGTAAATCCCCGTTGCGACGCTGACGCGCCGGACGGGGATTTTGCTTGTTGGGAAGTTTCCCAAACCCTCTTTTGCGGAGGGCTTCACCCTCTAAAAATTTTCAAAAATATTTGGCAGAAATGCGGGCGTACCCGTAGTAGACCATGCAGCCAAAAAATGCAGCTTATGACGCTGCCGCAGAGAAAGGAGGTTTTTCACTATGGCAAGTTTACGGGACACCGTAAAGGACTATCAAGACGAGCTTAGGGACGGTATCGCATGGGTGGCGTTCTGGAAACAGGGGCGTTCATGGAACGCGGAATATTTTCATCTTGATATGGACGATACGCTCTACCCGGAGGACAGGAGCCGGTTAGAGGAAATAAAAAGCATTGACCCCGCCGCCGTTATCTTAAACGGCTACTATTGCGGGCATTTAGGCGAGGACATGAGCCTTGACGAGCTGACCGCCGGAGTGCGTTACCACTACGAAAACAGCATGAACGACATTGACGGTTTTATCGGAGCGCATGACGACAGGCTTCCCCCGGAGGTTATCGAGGAAGCGAGGGCAGCCGCCCATGAAGCGGGGCTTCCCTTTTCCGAAAAGCCCTACCGGGACGGGGAGGATTTTAACCCCTATGTATTTGACGGGAGCATGAGCATTGAGGATTTTGAGCTTATGCACCGCATGATTGAAAAAGAAAGGAGCGAACAAATGGCAGAACCGATTTTAAGCGGCTATCTTTCCAATCTTGGGAAGTACACCGAGGGCAGACCCGCGGGCGAATGGGTGACATTCCCCACGACTGCCGAACATCTGAAAGAAGTCTTTGACCGTATCGGGATTGACTTCAAGCACTATGAGGAATGGCATTTCACAGAATTTCAATCCACTATCCCCGGCTTGACGGAGCATTTAAGCGAGTATTCCCACCCCGACGAGCTGAACTATTTAGGGAAGCTCTTGGAAATGCAGTTTGACGACGACCGGGAGAAATTCATTGCAGCCATTGAATACGGCGACCATGCCGACAGCTTACAGGACATTATCAACCTTGCACAGAACCTTGACTGCTACTGGATTTATCCGTCCGTCCACAATGAAGAAGAATACGGGCGTTATCTGGTTGATGAACTGGAAGAACCGGAACTTCCCGAAGAAGCGAAAAAGTATTTCATGTATGAGGAATACGGGCGGGACGCTTCCATTAACGACGACGGTATGTTTACCGAAAAGGGCTATATCTACAACAACCGCAACACCTTTACAGAATGGTACGACGGGCGCGACGTGCCGGAGGAATACCGGGTAACGCCGCAGCCCCCGCAGCCGGAAAGACCCGACCCGTCAAAGGTAGAAATGGACGCAGCCGCGCCGGGGCAGAGAACGGCGCAGACCGCAGAGCAGCCACAGGAGCCGCGCCCGGTTATCCCTATCGTGCTGACGAGCGAGAAGCCCGCCGAAAAGCTCAAAGAGATTACCGACCGTCTGGAACAGGGTATTGCGGAACTCTTTGACAGCGAGCGTTACCGGGAATATCTGAAAGTCATGTCAAAATTCCATAATTACAGCTTCCGAAACACCGTCCTTATCGCCATGCAGAAGCCGGACGCTTCCCTTTTGGCGGGCTTTTCCGCTTGGAAGAACAACTTTGAGCGAAATGTGATGAGAGGGCAAAAGGGAATTAAAATCATTGCCCCGTCGCCCTATAAAATCAAACAGGAAATGCAGAAAATCGACCCGCACACGCAGAAGCCCGTTATCGGCAAGGACGGGAAGCCCGTCACCGAGGAAAAGGAAGTCACCATACCCGCCTACAAGGTGGTATCCGTCTTTGACGTTTCCCAGACCGAGGGAAAGGAGCTGCCGGACATTGCGGTTGACGAGCTGACAGGCGACGTTGACCGCTACAAGGATTTTTTCGCAGCCCTTGAAAAGACTTCCCCCGTTCCTATCGCCTTTGAGAATATCGAGGGCGGCTCTCATGGCTACTACCACTTGGAGGACAAGCGCATTGCTATCAACGAGGGCATGAGCGAATTACAGACCTTAAAGACCGCTATTCACGAAATCGCCCATGCGAAGCTGCACGACATTGACCTCAACGCGCCAAAGGACGAGCAGCAGCCCCACGTTGACCGCCGCACCCGCGAAGTCGAAGCGGAAAGCGTCGCCTATACTGTCTGCCAACATTACGGGCTTGACACGTCGGACTACTCTTTCGGCTATGTCGCCGGGTGGAGCAGCGGGCGGGAGCTGTCCGAGCTGAAAAGCTCCCTTGAAACGATACGCAGCGCAGCCGCCGAGATTATCAATTCCATAGACGAAAATCTTGCGGAGCTGCAAAAGGCACAGGACAAGGAGCAGACCGCCGGACAGGAGCAGCCCACCAGAGAGGGACAGGAAGCCGCGCCGGAGAAGCCGGATCCGGAAGCAGCCGCACCGGGAAAATCCGGCGCACAGGAAAAAGCGGGCGCAGCCCCGAAAGAAGCCTTTACCCCGGAAACGATTTACAGAGTGCGCCGGAACCCTTACAGCGACAGCCGGGAAAACAGCTACCTCTTGCAAGCCTATGTGACACAGGAGAACGGGCGGGCGAAAATGGGCGACGTGCTTTATACGGGAACGCCGGAGAAATGCCGCGAGCTTATGGGGCAGCTCAAAAGCGGCGAGCTGACCGAGGGCGACGTGAAGCAGCTTTACGCAAAGGCACAGGAAACGGCGCAGACCGCCGGACAGGACAAAGACACCTTTTCCATTTACCAGATAAAGGGCGGGGACGAAACAAGGGATTTCCGCTTTGAGCCATACGACCGCCTGCAGGCGGCGGGAAATGTGGTTGACAGGGCGAACTATGAGCTTGTCTATTCCGCGCCCCTTGCGCCGGAAACTTCCCTTGAAGATATTTACACCTGTTTCAATATCGACCACCCCAAAGATTTTAAGGGACACAGCCTTTCCGTTTCCGACGTGGTAGTGCTTCATCAGGACGGACAGGACGCGGCGCATTTCGTTGACAGTGTAGGTTTTCGGGAAGTGCCGGAGTTTTTACAGGAGCAAAAGCAGCTTACCCCGGACGACTTGGAAACGGGCGAAACTGTCAAGACACCGAGGGGGACTTTCCATGTGACCGCCATGAGCCGGGAGCAGATAGAAGCCGCCGGATATGGCTTTCACCACCAGTCGGACGACGGAAAGTATCTGATTATGGGGAATGGGACGCGGGCGTTTGCCGTTGCCGCAGAACAGGCGCAGCGGGACAATCCCTTGAAAACCGCCGAGCAGACCACAGAGCAGAACGGGAACATGATTGACGGTATCATCAACAACACCCCCACCGTTGACGAACTGGAAGCAAAGGTAAAGGCGGGCGAGCAGATTTCCCTTGTTGACCTGGCTAACGCTGTCAAAGCCGACAAGGAGCGCGGCAAGGGAGCGAAGCCGGAAAAGAAACCCTCTATCCGGGCGCAGCTTAGAGCCGACAAGGAAAAGGCACAGAAGAAAAACGCAAAGCAGAAGTCACAGGACTTGGAAAGGAGCTGACCCATGCCGGAACAGAGCAAATTTGAAAACATGGATTTGTTTGCTTCCCTTGAAGCGATTATGAAGCAGAACACAGGCTTTTACCAGAGCGACTTAGACATTGACAAAGAGATTATCGCAAAGGCGGCGGCAAGCCCCCACAGGGAGGACAAAACACTTTTGTGGTTCTGCCGCCCGTCCGGGACGCACTGTTTCCGGGAGCGCGACGTTTTCCTCAAAGACACCGCGCCCCACAACACATGGCGTTTCTACATGGAGCAGACAAGCGACCGCGTTCTTGCCTATGCAATCGAGCTGACGGGAAAGGAGCGCGGGAAAATCAAGGGCAATCTGTACGAACTGGACTACTCTAAACATTATGAGCGCGTCAAGGAAAAGGAGCTGCCCGCCGATACGGTGAAGCTGATTTATGAGCATGGGGAAAGGGTACAGGAAGCCGGGAGATATTTTGACGGAACCCCAGACCCGCAGCTTGGGAAATTTGAACGCTTTGAAGCCGTACCCAACGACCCGGACGCGCTGCAATCGCTCTTACAGGAAGAACGGCGCAGCCGGGAGCAGCTTTCGCCGGGGGATTTCAAGGCGCATATTGCCGCTTTGCGGGACGGGCTGATTGAAACGGAAGCGCGGCGCATTGTGCGGGAAATGAAGCGGCATTACGAGCCGAACAGCCCGAACAAGACCCATTTCATGGCAGAGCTTTCCCCGGCGTTCATGCGGCTTGCAGCCACAAAGGACACTGACCGCCTTTTCTCCATGCTGCCCTACAAGACCCTTTCCTTTTCCAAAATCGAGGGCAGACATGGGACGTATGCGCTGATTGACAAGGGGGAGAACCGGGACAGGGAGATAAGGAAGCCCCGCCCCTCTATCCGGGCGCAGCTTAAAGCAGACAAGGCAAAGACCGCCCCGAAAAAGGCGGCGGCAAAAACAAAAAATCACGATATGGAGGTATGAGCATGATTAGACTGACTGTTGAAGAAACAAACCTTTTGAGCATTTACAACGAGGGCGGCAAGCGGGCTTTGATTGAGAATGTCAACGCCGCGCTGCCCTACATGGACGCGGATATGCGGGAGCTTGCAAAGCGCACCCTTTCCAAAGTGGACGCTTTGACCGAAGCGGAATTTGCAGAGCTTCCCATTTACGCCGCTGATGAAGTATGAACGGGGTTAAGCGGCTGACGCCGCCCCAGAGCCGGAAAGTCAACGCCCTTGTGCGCCGGACGTGCTGCAATTATGATAACGGGAACTGTATCTTACTGGACGACGGGGACGAGTGCGTATGTCCGCAGCTCATTTCCTATTCGCTTCTCTGCAAGTGGTTCCGGGTTGCGGTGCTTCCCGCCGACAGGCTGCTTTATGCGGAGCTTTACCAGACAGGGGATAAGAAGAAATGTACCGAGTGCGGCGCGTTCTTTGCGTCAACCTCTAACAGTGTCAAATACTGCCCCGTCTGCCGGAAACGTATCACCCGCAGACAAGCCGCCGAGCGCATGAGGAAAAGACGCGCCCCTGTTACGCAGTAGGCGCGGAAAATCCCTTGATTTACAGGGCTTTCCGGGCGTGAAAATCGGATAGGCGATACTTTATACCTTTACCCCCGAAAATGGCGTTCTACTGCGTAACATTCACGAAAACAGCACCCATAAAAAGACAGGGCGCGGAAGTCATATACTGGCTTCCGCGCCCTGTTCTTTTTTTGCCTATCTGACATTTCCCTTTTCCATTTCTTCAAGCGGGAACTGCGGGAGGGCTTCTATCAGCTTCTTTGTGATAGACTGGCGCATATCTTCGTTGATTTCCTGTTTCGTGCTTCCGTCCGGCTGTCTGACCGCTACCGTCGATAGCCTGTCGATTTCGTCCTTGTAGCACTCCACGACTTTCTCCACCGCCCATTTTTCCCCGGCAACGGCGGCGCGTATGGTTTCATATTCCGGCATTTTCTGGTTTTCCATGCTCAACGCTCCTCTGCTTTTTGATAGCCCTATCATAGCACAGCGGCGGGGATTTTGCTATCCTTATCCGCGCTCTGTTCCCTTTTCCCGTTCCGGCTGCCTGTCTGCCTGTAAAATGCTGTCAATGTTCTGCTTGATAATATCGTATTCCCGGACTTTCTTTTTCAGCTTCCCATAGTCGGCATAAAGGGCTTCTTTCTGCGCTTGGAGGGCTTCATATTCCGATTGCAGCGCGGCAAGGTTCGGGAGCTTTGCAATGCCCGCCGCTTTCAGCGACCTTGCGGCGGCTTCATGTAGGATAATCGCCTGTTCCTGTCCGGCGCGGTACTTCTCCCTGTTCCTTGCCTTGCGGTATGCGTCATAGACGGGCTTTGTCTTTTGGTAGGTGGAAACATTCTTGATAAGCACCGCCATGTCCGCAAGCCGCTTTTCCGCGTCCTTCAATGCGTCTGCCGCCTGTCCGCTTTCCGCTGCCATTTCTTCAATCCGGCTGACTAAATCCGCGTACTGTTCAATCTTATGTTCCGTCAAGAAATTCATGGTCTTTGCTGCCTGTTTCAGATTGTGGATTTTCGCCCACTGTTCATAGCCCTTACTCTGCGCCGCCTTGATACTGTTCTCAATGTCGATAAGCAGCGAAACGCCGCGCTGCTCTCTGGGGGCTTTCGCCGCCTTTGCCCGTCTGCCCGCTATCCGTTCCCTTATGGCTTCCTCTGTATAATCCGCGCCGAGGGTTTTAAGACGGGTGAAGCGTTCCTGTCCGGGGGCGCGGCATGACACATATTTCCCCGGCTTTATCTCATAGCCCGCCGCCTGTAACCGCTGCAACAATTCCTCAAAACTGGAAACTTGGGGGATAAGCGCGTCAACGGCAATCTTTAGCTTGCCTTTCCAACTTGTACCCGTCTTTTCTGCCTGGTACTCCGCATAGCTCTTTCCCTTGCTGCCCTTGCCGGGAACGACGACGGACAAGCCATTTTCCCGACACAGCTTGTCGCTCATGTTCCGTATGCCGTAATAGCTCCTTTTGTTGGAATTATATTTGCGGTGGTCTACGAAATTTACGGCGCAGAAAATAATGTGATTGTGGACGTGTCCTTTGTCAATGTGCGTCGTGAGTACATATTCATGCTGCCCCTTTGTTACCGCGTCGGCAAGCTGCTTTCCGATTTCATGGGCTTTCTGATAATCGACTTCCCCCGGCTCAAAGGACTGTATCAGATGAAAGGCTAAATTGTTCCCCTTTTGGAGTGCTTGCGACAGGGTATATTCAAACTCAATATCTGCCGTTTCATAGGAGCAACCGAAAGAGGACACAAGCATTTTCCCGTCCGTCTTGTCCGGGTTTTCGATATAGTCAAGGGCTTTGCTTAGAGTGCTTTTAATAGGCTTAATCTTTGTAACCGCCATATCTCCGCAAGCACCCCCTTTATTTCCTCTATGTCCTCTTGGTATGCGTTCCCCGTCGCGTTTACGCGGCGTGCTATCTGGTTGACGTTGACACCGATTTTCTGTATCTCTGCGGTCATTGCCTTTATATCGGCATGGTCTATCTGAATGATATACCCGTCAATGGCAATCTTCCGCAGATATGCCGCCATGTTCCGGGTGGGTACGAGCTTCATTTTTTCCAGTATTAAATCCCGTTCCGCTTCCGTCACTCTGAATTTGATTTGCACCGTTCTTTTGCGTCCGTTCATGTATTCGCTCCTTTCCTTTCCGTTCCGAGGGTTTGGGACACTTCCCAACAAGCAATTTTCAACCGACGCGCCGCAGCGCGGGAGGGGAAAATACGGAAGTGGGTACCCGCTTCCTATGCTTGCTACGAATGTTTTTATCCTTTAGGCTCTTATCACCTACTACGGAGAAAAAGCGATTTTGCCAAACTTACGCAAAAGAAAAACGCTGCAACCTCAAAAAAGATTACAACGCTTTCTAAATCCTGTTCAGTTTTAAGTCGGACATTCCTATTCGCCCTCTTTTTCGACTTCGGAAATCTCCTTTGCCGTTGCGGTTACAATCCGTATGCCTGTATCGCTCATACCGTCAAGAAGCGCGTCAAGCTGCCGCCGCTGCGTGTTCTTCTCTGGCGGCGTTTCCAAAAGAAACTGGTCTACGGATATATTGTAGCGGAGCATAAGCTCAAAGAAAATCTGTAAACTTGGGTGCTGCCCCTTGTTCTCAATGTTCGCAAGGTAGCGCGGCGAGATAAACATTTCGTCGCCTACTTTCTTGCGGCTCTCCTTGCATCCCTCACGCGCTGCCTTTATCGCTGCCCCAAAAGCCTTAAAGTCGTATCGTGGTACTGGTCTTTTTGCCATAGTTATTCACCCTATTACATTTTACTGTTCCCCTTTCTTCTTGGATATGTCTACGTAGTTCTATCAGTTAGCCAAAATAATTCATATATATATATGTTGACAACAAGCTGCTTTTGTATATAATATTATATAAAAGGGGGGGAATGTTTATGTTACATAGCATGCGTATTCGATAAGCATTGAAATCAAAAAAGATTTTTCCCATTTTCAATATGGGCTTTTTTGTCATGCTTATTTTGCGTATGCTATACAACAAAACTAACGACGTATAGACATAGTATAAAAACTATGCCTTAATTTTGTTGTAGTATTATATGTATAAATGCAGGTCAATGCTCATGTTGAGAATTGACCTGCATTTTTTTGCGCAAAAGGAGAAATATTATGCTTGAAAAATATTGGATAAAATGTCCAATTTGTAACGGAAAGACGAGGGTTCAAGTATTTTATAATACGGTATTAAGAAATTTTCCTCTTTTCTGCCCTAAATGTAAATTAACGCATATCGTTGATGTTGAAAAACTAGAAATCATAATCAAAAACTCTGAAAAACAAACTTTTTAATTTTGAAAAGGAAGGATATTTAAATGAAACACTTACCTAAAAGTACACCTACGGAAATATTGAATGACCCATACGGATTTACTTACAAAGAAATGTCGGAAGTAATTGGAGAGGATAAAGCAAGAGCCTTATATGCGGAATTGTATAAACAGCCATTTCACAAAAAAAATCTATCAATATCAACAAAAAAAGTCTATAAAAGTAGCGATACTGAAAAGTATGTTTATGAATTGAAAGATAACAGGTATATTGAAACGGTTTTTATTAAACGGCGAGATGGTGGGACTGTTTGCGTAAGTACGCAAGTTGGTTGTTCTGTTGGCTGTATTTTTTGTGAGTCCGGACGCAATGGTTTTGTTCGTAATCTAACACCGTCTGAAATTGTGCAGCAGGTTGTATTGATACGTCAAAAAGTAAATCGTATCGTTTTTATGGGAATGGGAGAACCTTTATTCAATTACGACAACTTGATTGCAGCAATCCATATTCTTCGAGATAGAAATGGACTTAACTTTCCAACCGACGGCATTACCGTATCAACAGTTGGTCCAGTTAATCAATTAAAAAAATTGCGCGAAGAACATCTAAAAATTCAGTTGACAATATCTTTACATGCAGCAACACAGGCTGCGAGAAACTGTATCATTCCTCATATGCACATGTACGCTATTGAAGATGTTGTTAAGCAAGCATTGTCCTATTCACAAAGGCATAATCGAAAAGTGGTATTTGCGTATTTGCTTTTACCAGGTATAAATGACCGTTCCTCAGATATAAGGCAACTTGCAAAATGGTTTAAGGGCAAAAATGTTATGATTAACGTGCTGCAATACAACCCGACGAGTAATTCAAAAATTAGAGCACCACAAAAACAAGAAATGGTTGCGTTCAAACATCAATTAGAGCAAACAGGACTTGAAGTTACCATGAGAGTTTCTCATGGTAGAGAGATTAAAGCAGCTTGTGGACAGTTAGCTAATACATATAATAAAGCCAAAAAACAACAGAAATAATTTAATTAAAAGAGCCAGACGCACAGACGCAGAGCCGATAATATGCAGTTTGAAATACTGCTGTTATCGGCTCTTTTTTGATTTTAATTTGTGCCCCTAATAACCATATTGGAGCAAAATCAGAACTGTTGCTTGTCGTTCTTTGATTTCCGCAGCAGCTTTGAAAAATCAAAGCCGCCGTTTCTTTTTATCTTCTAATGAAATGACGCGGTATCACTGTTAAAAGCGGCGGCTAAAAGGAGGTAGCCGCCATGAAGCACATACCATATCGACAAAATCCGACGGTCATTGACACATCAAAAAAAGCCCGACCACCGCCGGGGAAAACTACGTCTATCAATATGAACTGTCTAATCATCTGAATACCGCTTACAATACCTATACGTCTGTCCGGGCTTTTCGGACAGGCGTATTTTGCTGCTCAAAAAATTTTTTGAAAAAAATCCGAAAATCTTCGGCGTTTTTTTCAAAAGGCAGTATTGCCCCGCGAAAAGGGGGAAGCACCACCAACTTTCCAACGAGAAAGGGGGTGAGAATGTGGAACCTAATCGCAGGGAGTTTATAAAACAGTGCGCTTTCCAGAAGTTTTGTAATACGGTACTGCACAATGAAGCGTGTGACGCTCACAAAGAGCTGCACAGGCATAAGGCAAGGGAGATTACCTTTTCCGACTTGACCTTAGAAGAAGCGCGGCAGCTTCATACCTTTGATGAATATTTCAAAGGGGAAACCGCCTTTGAAAGAGCCGGGAAGAAAATCACGCCGAAGCTGCTTCTTGAAGCAATCCGTACTTTGCCGGAAGAAAAGCGCAAAGCCGTACTCCTGTACTATTTCGAGGGAATGAACGACACCGAGATTGCGGAGCTGTTCGATACGTCGAGAAGCACGATACAGTACAGGCGGACAAGCTCTTTTGAGCTGCTAAAAAAATATCTGGAGGAAAATGCTGATGAATGGGACGAATGGTAACGAACCCGGCTA
>OKVP01000249.1_pt1 | contig 23105 bp, 19 predicted proteins | sample 1604821 | NCBI WGS metagenome assembly OKVP01 (sample SAMN01760946, study PRJEB22395) | human gut metagenome | reverse complement strand
ATTTATAAGCAAAGGGTAGTGGGTGCACGCCAGAATTATGGTGTCTATGTCGGAGTCTTTTGCAAGAAGCCGGTCAACCTCCTGTTTCACGAAATAATCGGCACCGGGACGGTCGGCTTCTCCGTTTTCGATGAGCGGTACCCACATCGGGCATGCGTGCCCTACAGTGACGAATCCCGGATATAGTTTGGCGATCTCCATATTGTAGCTCTCGCTCTGAATGGTTCCCGGTGTGGCGAAAATGCCTATATGGCCCGACTTGGAAAGTACGCCGAGCTGTTCCACCGTCGGACGGATTACGCCGAGAACTCTTCGCGAGGGGTCGATTCCCGGCAGGTCATGCTGCTGGATGGTTCGCAATGCCTTGGCTGAAGCGGTATTGCAAGCGAGTATTACCAGGCGGCAGCCGCGGCTGAAAAGATAGCGAACAGATTCAAGCGTGAAGCGGTAAACGACATCAAACGAGCGGGTGCCATAAGGGGCGCGGGCGTTGTCGCCGAGATATATGTAATCGTAGGCAGGGAGCGTGCGGCGTATTTCCTTGAGGATGGTAAGGCCGCCGTAGCCGGAATCGAAGATTCCGATGGGCCCGGATTCAGAGGTGATCATATCTAATATTTTATAAAGCGATTTTAGCCGTATGTTGACCCACTCGTATGTTGATAAGCTGGCGAAGATTATTGAATTGGGTCCCTTGTATATGAAATGGGGTTTCCGGAAGCAGAGCGAGATGTTTTGTTTCGGTCATTTGTTCCGTCTCCGGCCAGCTTGCAAGCTGAAACTGAGATTTATTGTTGGAATTGACTACGGGGATTATCAACATCGGATTCCCTTGATGCTCAAATGCATGTATGCCCAGGCAATAAGCATTTCCTGTATAGGTGTCATGAGCATTCTCTGCTCTGGAATTTAACATTTCATCAGTCTCGATTCGACCCTCGAATTGGCTTACAGACCATTTGGAATTTGAATAAGAGGCTTGAAAAACCCGGGGAGAATGATATGTTTTTGAGTTATTGCAATAATCGTGTATGGCGAAGATGTCATCTTTTGTAGGATGCCATGTGATAGACTGGTGATCTGATTTATTGCGTCGGGTCCCTTCTGCAATTGGTATCTCTACCGAACGGAAGTCGTCGTTTTTGATGAAAATGAGATACTGACGAATACTCCCGTTTGCATTGTCGGCAAAAAGGAAGCGCATTTCTTCGGTATTGTCGGCGATTGAGCCTCTGACGTTGTCGATAGATTCCAGATATAAGCCGGTGAAGGCGGTTGTCAGTACTCCGATGTCATGGGCTTTTACGAAAGAGTATGTAGTTTGAGTAGCATCAATACTGAAGATTTGTAATTGCTCGGCGGCTTTGTTTGCCTCATCCTGGACCACCCAACCCCAATATAAGGCTTCGGATTCATCGTTGAATACGATGGGATTGCTGTAGATATGACCTGCTTGTTTCTCAGGGAGCAAAAGTGTGAAATCAGTCTCTTCGCCGGTTGTTGTATTGAATTCCCGGATAAAGAGATTCCCTTTGCGGTCGTCTATGGCGTCATAGTAAACCAATCCGATGAAAATATTGCCTGCACTCACGGCCATTGACATAAGATCCTGATTTGCGTCGTCGTTGGAAAACTGTTTTTCCCAAAGCGTGGAGATGTTGAAATGAGTGTCGGTCGGCCCGAGGGCTATGACGCCTGTGGTTGTTGCAGGCGTGTGGTCGGCAATGCTTTCCTCGGCGGCACGGGCTGTGAGGGCTGTCGTAGTGAGCAGCAGGCTGTTTAGAATCGAAATGGCAATGTGAGCTTTCATGGGGTGTGCTTGTTATGAATGAATGGTATAATCTATGGAGTCAATCGTGATGATAGGGTAGATGTGCGGAGATTGTGAAGGCCCGATAAATCTGTTCTACGAAAAATAGGCGGACGAGCTCGTGGGGAAATGTCATTCTTGACAATGAGATTTTGCCGTTGGCTCGGGTGTAGACATCCGGGGAAAATCCGTATGGGCCTCCTACGGCGAAAACGAGCGATTTTGCTCCGCCGACAGCCTTTTGCTCGATATACTCGGCAAACTGGCGTGAGGTCAGTTCATTGCCGCGTTCGTCGAGAAGAATAAGAATGTCCGAAGTACTGAGCGTGGCGAGAATCGCCTCTCCTTCAGCCTGTTTCTGAGCGATTTCGGTAGCTTTGCGTGAGGTTTTCACGTCGGCAACGACCTTTAGCTCAAACGGTGTAGAAAACCGTTTGAGCCGATTTAGGAATTCATTGATTCCATCAGCCACATATGGTATGGTGGTCTTGCCGACTGTCAGAAGTGTGATTTTCATCCTCGGAAAAATATACAGACATGCCGCATTCATCTCTGCTGACGGGGGCATCGCCTGAATGCGGCATGTTTTGTCTTTTTTGGCAGGTTTTATACGTAACCGCGTACGATTCCTCGTTTTGAATTGCGGATGAATTCGATGATTTCATCGCGTTCGCGTGTGGCGGGTATTTCGGCCTCGATGCGGTCTACGGCGTCGGAAACATTGAGTCGTGAGAGATAGAGGTAGCGGTAAACCTCCTGGATTGCCATAATTTGCTCGCTTGTGAAGTTGCGACGGCGCAGGCCTATGGAGTTTACACCCGTATAGGCGATGGGATCACGTCCGGCTTTCACAAAAGGTGGGATGTCCTTGTTGATGCGTGCGCCACCCTGAATCATTACGTGTGCGCCAAGATGGCAGAACTGGTGGATGAGCGAACCACCGCCGATAACGGCGAAATCGTCAACCTGCACCTCGCCGGCAATCTGTGTGGCATTGGAGATAATCACGTTGTTGCCTATCGAGCAATCATGCGCCACGTGGGAATAAGCCATTATCAAGCAGTTGCTACCCACTTTGGTTAGACCTTTCGACGCTGTGCCGCGGTTTACGGTGACGCATTCTCGAAGGGTGGTGTGGTCGCCGATGATTGCCACTGTTTCCTCGCCTTTGAATTTCAGATCCTGAGGAATCCCGGAGATTACGGCTCCAGGGAAAATATTGCAGTATTTTCCGATGCGTGCACCCTCCATTATGGTAACATTACTACCGATATGAGTTCCTTCCCCGATCTCGACATTCTGGTCGATGGTCACGAACGGCTCTATAACTACGCTCGGATGGATTTTAGCAGCGGGGTGAATATATGCAAAGGGTTGTTTCATTGCAAAGTCAGATTACTTGTTTTTAACGATTTGGGCCATAAACTCGCATTCACACACAATCTTGTCGCCTACGAAGGCGACACCCTTCATCAGAGCACATCCGCGGCGCAGAGGTGTGAGGAATGATACATGGAAGAGCAGCGTGTCGCCTGGCACTACCTTCTGGCGGAATTTCACGTTGTCTATCTTCATGAAGTATGTGGAATAACGCTCCGGCTCGTCGACGGTACCGAGAACAAGAAGGCCGCCGGTCTGTGCCATTGCCTCCACGAGCAGTACCCCCGGCATTACGGGTTCCTGCGGGAAGTGACCCTGGAAGAACGGCTCGTTGACGGTGATGTTCTTGACGCCTACGATATAGTTTTCACCTTTGTCGATGATTTTGTCGACAAGAAGCATCGGATAGCGGTGGGGGAGGTGCTCGCGTATGTCGTTGATGTCCATCAGCGGAGCTGCCGAGGGATTGTAAAGCGGGGCTTGAAGCTCCTGGCGTTGGATTTCCTTACGAATCTGCTTGGCGAAGGTGGTGTTGATTTTATGACCGGGGCGGCAGGCTATGATGCGGCCTTTGAGAGGGCGTCCGATCAGGGCTACGTCGCCGATTACGTCGAGAAGTTTATGACGGGCTGGTTCGTTGTCGAAAGCCAGAGGCCGGTTGTTGATATAGCCGAAATCGTTCACCTCCTTGTGGGGAACACCGATAAGGTCGGCGATATGGTCGAGCTGCGACTGCGGAAGTTTCCGGTCGTAGATTACGATTGCATTGTCCAGATCGCCCCCCTTGATGAGGTTGGCGGCGAGCAGGGGTTCTACCTCACGCACGAAAACGAAAGTGCGGCTTGCGGCTATTTCCTGACGGAAATCGGCTACGTTTTCCAGACGGGCGTATTGATTGTCAAGCACCGGAGAATCATACGATATCATTACGTCAACCGAGAAGTCGCTGTCGGGGAGAACGGTAAGGTGTGCGCCTGTAGCTTCGTCGCGGACTTCAATTTTGTGTTTTACCACATAAAAGTTTTTGTCGGCAGCCTGTTCGACAACGCCGAAGAAATCGGCGGCGTGAAGATCGCTTCTGCATACTTCACCGGCACCTCCGGCGACACCCTGCGCGGCATGTGCGACACCATCCGTGACAATGCCAAAGCTGCTGCTGTGGCTGTTCTGGTGGGCAAGTCTGACGACAAGATCACCATGGCTGTTACCGTGACCAAGGACGCTCAGGCAAAGGGTCTGAAGGCCGGCAATCTCGTCAAGGAGATCTCTGCCATCGCAGGCGGCAAGGGCGGCGGCAAGCCCGACTTTGCAATGGCCGGCCTGAAGGACGAGACCAAGATCGACGAGGCTCTGGCCGCTGTCAAGGGCATCGTTGAGAAGCAGCTGGGCTGATTGGAAGCGGGCTCACCCTCTCCGGCAGCGCAGAAGCGCTGCCACCTCTCCCAAAGGGAGAGGCAAGAGAGGCTTTAGGCAATGGTTCTGCAAGTTTGCAGTTGTTGTCCTGTCAGATGCATAGGCTCTCCCTTTGGGAGAGCTGTCGAGCAAAGCTCGACTGAGAGGGCGAGAAAAAAACTGAAAGGAGCAATTCCCATGGAAGATTGTCTGTTTTGCATGATCGCCGAGGGCAAGATCCCCTCCAAAAAGCTCTACGAGGACGATCAGGTCGTGGCGTTTTACGATATCAACCCGCAGGCCAAGGTGCACTTTCTTGTTGTGCCCAAAAAGCACATCCAGAGTGCTGCTGCTCTGACTGAGGAGGACGGTGCCCTGCTGGGCCATATCTTTGCCGTGATCGCCAAGCTGGCCAAGGAAGTCGGCCTGGACAACGGCTACCGCGTGATCTCCAATGTCGGCGAGGATGCCGGCCAGACCGTGAAGCACCTGCATTTCCATGTGCTGGGCGGCGAGAAGCTGCCTGTCTGAGCCGCGCATAAAAATAACGGATCGAACAAAAGGAAGGGAATTGTTATGGCAAAGACCTATACCCTGAATGTTGCGGGCCTGACCCGTGAACTGACCATCTGCAAGGTGAACGACCACATGGACATTGCGGCCTTCATCATGCTGGGCGATGCAGAGCTGACCGTGGCTGCTGCCACCGAGCTGCTGAAAAAGTGCCCCGAGTTTGATATCCTGCTGACCGCTGAGGCCAAGGGCATCCCTCTGGCACACGAGATGAGCCGCCAGAGCGGCAAGCCCTACATCTGCGCACGCAAGGGCGAAAAGCTCTATATGGCCGACCCTGTCGTGGTGGAGGATCAGTCCATCACCACCGCAGGCAAGCAGAAGCTGGTCATCGACCGCAAGGAGCTGGACAAGATGAGCGGCAAGCGGGTGCTGGTCGTGGATGATGTCATTTCCACCGGCGAGTCCCTGCACGCACTGGAATGCCTGATGGCGAATGCCAGTGCAGAGGTTGTAAAAAAAGCAGCGATCCTTGCTGAGGGCGATGCTGCTGATCGAAAAGATATTGTATTTCTGCAGAAGCTTCCGTTATTCAAAAAGACGGGCGACGGAGAGTACGAAGTCATCGAATAATTGCCAATCCTTCTAATGCATATAGAGAATAGAAAAACGGTGCAGTTCTGAATTTCTGCCATGAATTCAGAACTGCACCGTTTCTTTTTAAAAGAGACGCAGAAGCATCATATACGAAATGGTTCCAAGAAGGATGGAGACGAGGGTCTGGTGTTTCCATTTGTAGGTGATAAAAACGACCGCTGCTGCGAGCAGTTTCGGTACTGCGGCAGAGATACCGCCGGTGGGAATATCTTTCATACAGTAAATGATCAGTACCGCCATGATGGCAGACGGCAGTGCCCGGCCGAGTCGTTCGAGTGATGCGGGCATTTTACGGCTGCCGGAAACTGCAAGAAACGGGAGTGCACGGAGTCCGAAGGTGATCAGAGCGGAGACAGCGCCAGCGTGTGCTTCTCTGCTTTTTCCCATTGGTCAATGAAAATAACGAAAAACAGGGCTGTCATACAGAAATCAAGGCCCGTCAGGTCAAATGGAATGATCTGGCCTAAAATGCCGCCGAGAACCGAACCAACTATCCAATAGCAGCGGCTGAACAGAGCGACGAGGAACATGGTGTCCTCTTTTTCTTTTTTCGGAAGATCTAAGGTACAGTTTACGGCGTATGTCTCATCGGTCATCGTGTGAATCATGTACAGCTTGCGGCGCCCCATCTGTTTGAATTCCTTCAGGAAGGTAATGCTGTAAAAACTCTGGCGGCTGTTCATCAGAAGTGCAGTGAGCGCAATGGTGATGAGGGAAGCGCCGCTAGAAAGAAACGTAATCAGAACGAACTGGAACGCGCCCGTATAGACCGTCAGACTTACCAGCAGTGAATCATACCAGGGAAAGCCGGCGGATGCCATCATCATGCCGTAGGCCATGCTGACGAAAACGTAGCTGCAGAAAATCGGGATGGATTTTACGAAAGCAGTTTTTAAGGTAGTGGAAGAAAATCGTTTCATAGATAAAATATCCTCACGTAAAAATAAATTTTAAAAATTAAATTTATCATACTATCTATATCATAGTGAGTCAATAGGAATACCATTTTACGCCAAAAGAAACGGATGACCTTCATCACCCGTTTCTCTCATTCTGCTCCAATCAACACATTCTTCCCCGCAAATGCAAACCCATAATGCCGGATCCTTTCCTGCGGCACGCCAAGGGCCACCAGTTCTGCGTCGTATTTTTTATCCACGATCTGTTTTAAAGCCTCCTGCACCGCATCTTCCAGTGTCTCCTTTTTTACCCGGCTGCAGACTTTAAATTCAATAATAATCGCCGGATCTTTTTCTCTATTCTTCGGAATCATCATCACATCATACCGTCCAAATCCACTTTCCCGATTCGACCGGATCTGATAACACTCTGCGCGTTCTGCCATCAGTCCCAGGACGAAGCCATGATAGAATCGTTCCGGCTCCAGGCTTTCATTTGTTTCCCCGCCGACATCAAAATGGCTGAAGGTCGCAAGGGACACTTTATTCATATAATAATTCATCGCTTCCAGATCGCCCTGCATCAGTGCTTTCACAAAGCTGCTGTACCCCGCTTCCGATGCTTCAAACCATCCGCTGAACATATCATCAAACATGCTCACCGTTTCCAGATTGGTGATACGGAGCTGATACCACGGCTTCAAAGTAATTCCACGATACTCCACCTCTTCCGCTTTCAGATAACCGCTCGCGAGCAGCAGACTCCAGATTGCATTTTCATTGTAATCCAGCTGTTCAAACACCATCTGCTCATCAAAGTTCACCGTGACTGCCTGTCCGTTCAGTAGATCTTCCATATACTCTTTGATTTCCGGCGAGGCGGTGCGGATCAGCTTTCCCACCAGACCGTTCGAACTCGTATCTGCCCAGTACGGGCGCAGTTTCTTTTCTTTTAAATAATTGGTAATCGACCATGGATTGTAGATATCGCGGTGTCCGCCAAAGATAAATCCATCATACCACTGCTTCACAACGTCCTTTTTGTCTCCCATTCCGAACTCGTCCAGAGATGCAAAAACTTCCTTTTCGGTAAATCCAAAACAGTCCGCATACAGATCCGATGTCGTCGTCACCACACGCAGATTATTTAAGTCAGAAAAAATACTTTCTTTCGAAACCCTCGTGATTCCGGTCATCATCGCACGTTCCAGATAAGGATTCGTTTTAAACGTCGCATTAAACAGACTCCGCACAAACGTTGTAAATTCCGCCCAGTAGCCATGGACATACGCTTCCTGCATCGGCGTGTCGTACTCATCCAGCAGAATAATCACTCTTCTGCCGTAATACCGCGCCAGATACATACTCATATTATTGAGTGCCGCTGCGGCCTCCGCATCACCCATATGCAGATTGACCTCGTTGTATGCTTTCTTCTCATTTCCGCTCAGCAGATCCCCATCCAGAAGATAACGGTTTTCTTCATACACTCTCGCAATCTGCTGTTTGATCTGAATTTTTGCTTCCGAAAGCTGATCTGCTTTCACGGCTGCAAAACTCAAAAAGATCACCGGATACTTTCCCTGCAGTTCCCGATATTTTTCTTCTTTCCAAACGCCAAGTCCTTCAAACAGATCGCCCCGGGCGGCATATTTATTAGAGAAAAAGCAGTCCAGCATACTCATATTCAGTGTCTTGCCAAAGCGGCGGGGGCGGGTGATCAAGGTGATTTCATCTCCGTTTTCCCACCAGTCCTTGATGAAGTGAGATTTATCCACAAAGAAATAATGGTTTTCCCTTAAGGATGCAAAATTCTGTTTTCCTATACTGATTACTTTTTCCATCCATCACACCTGCTTTCGGAATTTGTCCTTTTCTCGATTATACACTATCCTTTCCTGAATTCCAATCTTAAAACATCCCATTCGCCGCAAACGTAAAAAACAACAACGCCAGAAACAGCACTTCCAGCACCGCTCCCAGAATGGTAATGATCTTTCCCGTCTTCTCTTTCCAGATTTTTTTCATCCCCAGATACAATAGAATTCCGATCACCGCGCCAAGCGTATTATCGATCACATCCGTAATATCACTCGCGCCGATCGCAAAAATATACTGCGTCACCTCAAAAAACAGGCTCAGTCCCGATGCAAGGAGAATGCGGTTCTGGATTTCGCTGTCCGGATAGAAGGCTGAGATGCAGAGGCCGAACGGCAGAAAGACCAGCATATTTTCGATAATTTCACTAATCTGCACTTTCCCGTTCACCACAACCGACGCCGCATACGGAATCAGATTAATCCCCCGCAGGTGCGGAATTTCTTCCGGGCGCAAGGCGAATTTGAATAAAATGCACCAGGCAAGCAGCGCCAGGTAAATGCCGAATACCACAAGTAATGCTTTTGATTTTTTCTCGTTTTTCCAGGTCATGTTCTTTCCCCTCTCATCTTCACTTGATAAGAGGATTCTACCAAAACATTCTTAGGATTCCGCTTCTTCTTTTCCAAAGAAATCCCAATAGATTTCCTAAGATTTTCTGATGCTCAGATTCTTTTACATTTCTTCGTCATGCTAATTTATTATATCTTTCATATCAATTATATCTTTTACATATCGCAAAAAACTGTGTATAATACACCGTGTGTAGAGAAATGAATCAAAATGAAAATCCCATGTTCCCCTGGGACAGCAGTATTCTCCCCACTGCTGTCCCTCCTTTCAGGGAAACTGTTACTGACAGTTTTCTTTGGTGTAGACGAAAAGAGGAGGCTGTGCAGCGAACACAGCCTCCTCTTTTCTATCTTTTTCGTTTTTCTTTTTGTTTATTTCTTAATCTCATACCCGCAATACTGCATCACCAGCTCGCAGAACATCGCATTCGCCCAGGAGAACCACTCTCTGGTGTAAACGGTCGGATCATCTACGAAAACACCCTCGTGCATCAGTCCTGTACCCCCGTCGGTTGCCATCAGTTCGTGGATCATCTGATGTTTCTCCTCCTTTGTCGGTGCGGTCAGTCCCTCGATGGCTTTGGAGATGTGCCATACGTAGCGAACCGGTGTGTGCGGGCTTCCGATACCGGAAAGCTTCGTTCCTGCATAATAGAACGGGTTTGCCTCGCTTAAGATCAGCTTTCTTGTGTTGTCAGCCACTTCCTGGCTTTCCGGCTCGTAGCCGAGATAGCTCATAGCCAGAAGACTCGGTACATTGGCATCGTCCATCAGATTATACTGGCCAAAGCCGTCTACCTCGTAAGCATAAACATCGCCAAGTCCCCAGATATGGGTGGTACCGTAAGTCTCAATGGCCTGTTTTACGGTCTTTGCCATCTCTTCTGCTTTCTTCGCAATCTCCTCTTTTCCGCCGACGAAATCTGCGATCTCCTTCAGATAATTCAGAACGACAACCGCAAACATGTTGGACGGAATCAGATAACCGTAACGGCAGGAATCATCGCTTGGACGGAAGCCGGACCAGATCAGGCCGATGCCGGATTTTACCTGCGCACCTTTTCCATCGCGGGAAAGCGTATCGGTGTAGGAGCAGTTTTTACGGATGAAGCTGTACGGGGATTTCTCCTCGTGGTTCATTTCAGTCTCAAATACAGTCAGGATTTTGTCAACACCTTCCCAGAAAACCTCGTCAAACTGATCCGTTCTTCCGGTGTTCTTCCAGAACAGATAGGAGAACTGCAGCGGATAGCAGAGAGAATCGATCTCATACTTTCTCTCCCAGATCCACGGTCCCATATCGGTCTCGTCCTTCTCCCAGCAGTTGCCGTTCGATCCTTCGTTGAATGCGTTTGCGTATGGATCGATGTTGATGCACATAAACTGGCGGCGGATGAGGCCTGCGATCAGGTCAGCCAGCTCCGGGTCGTTCTGCGCCGGAACAAGGTACGGGCGCAGCTGTGCTACCGAGTCACGCAGCCACATTGCCGGGATATCTCCGGTGATGACGTAGGTGCTGCCGTCCTCCATTTTCTTTACGGTTGTGTCGAGGGTATTGGAGTAGCATCGCTCAAACATATCAACGATTTCCGGCTCGTCTTTCAGTTTTTCTCTCAGGCTTAAAATCAGCTCCTGAACGGACTTTGGTAATGTCTCTTTCATTCTTTTTTCATCCTTTCGCTCAATTTTTTCATTTCCCGTTATCCTGCAACAGGGCATCTCCGTAATCGAAAATGCCCTGTTGTAGTTCTTATAAAGTTAATGTATCAAACTTATTTCTGTGCGTCAATCTGTTTCTGAGCTTCCTCGCGGATGGTCTCCCAGCCTGCTGTCTCAAGCTCAGCATCGATGGTTTTTACAAGCTCTCTTGGATCCTGTGCGCCGGTGAATAACTCAGAATAGTATTTTTCATATACGGCACGGCAGTTTGCAAGCTCTGTTTCGATGTTGGAGGTATCCAGGTTGAATCCAAGCATCTCAGACGGAGTTGCTTTCTCGTTCAGCTCTTCTACTTCATCCCACTGGTTGAAGTCAACATCGTCTGTCTGAGTTACGTTGAAGAAAGTACCCTGGGTATATCCGGCCATACCCCAGTCAGTGGTCAGGCGGTGTACCTTATTGTCATCGGTGTACTCGAAGTCTTTTCCTTCTGCTCCATAGTAGAACCAGTCACGTACTTTGGAATCCGTATTTACCAGGTTCAGAAGCTGAAGTGCTTTGTCCGGGTGCTTGCATCCGGAGTAAATACCATTGATGGAACCACGTACAGTTGTGTTGGAAACGACTGTGTTGCCATACTGTACTGCTGAACAATTGGCGATACCATTGTTCGGACCCCATGTTGTTTTTGCAGCGCCGCTCCATCCCTGTGCAACAAAGAACATTGCGTATTTGCTGGAATCATCTGCTGTCGGAGCGTCTCCGTTGATGATGCCCTCCTGATACATTTTACGAACGATATCCAGGTTGGAAAGGATTTCTTCGTCATCCAGCGGATTGACAACGGTCTTGCTGTCATCGCCGTATTTAACGCCGATTGCCGGAAGTCCGGAGCTTAAATCATCGTAGTTCAGGTTCAGCAGGAAGTTTGCACCATTTTTGGACATGAAGTACGGAGATCCGCCTTCGCCCTCTTTTACTGTCTTCAGAGCATCGTACAGAGTATTGAAATCTGTTACAGAATTTACATCAATGTTATATTTGTCTGCAATATCCTGATCCCATACAAAGTACTCGGAAAGGGAGCTGTCTTTGTAGGTCGGTACGCCGTAGATTTTTCCATTTACTTCTACTGCTTTCCAGTAATCTTCCGGAATCATGTCATACAGCTCGGAAGCGTTGTCTTTGAGCAGATCTGTAATGTCCATCAGTGCGCCGGTGTTCACCTCAGAAGAGTAACGGTTCTGGTCGGTGAACAGGATATCGAAATACTCGCCGGAGTTTGTGATAACGCTTCTTCTGTTATCCCAGTCACCCCACGGAACGATTTCCATGTCTACATTAACGCCGATTTTCTCCTCCAGATATGGGTTGATCTGTGCAAGCCACTCATCATAATCCTTCGGCATTCCGTTACCAACCTGAATCCATTTCAGTGTAACAACTTCATCTTTTGCATCACTCTTTGAAGAGCTGCTGCTTCCGTTGCTGCTTCCGCAGCCTGCCAGCATGCCACCGGCCATAACAGCAGAAAGTGCAAGAGCTAAAAACTGTTTCTTTTTCATTGTAGCATCCTCCTGATATAAAATATAGAATGTTGAAATTATCCTTAACCGAAGCCTTTTGCTTCAGTATGAGATCCATAAAGGTAAATGGTCGATCAGCCTTTTACCGCACCGACCGTCAGACCGGAAATGAAGTATTTCTGGAAGAACGGATAGCAGCATGCGATCGGGATGATGATGATGATTGCCATCGCCATACGGGCGCCCTCTTTTGGCATCGAGTTCATGTACTGTGCCGTGGTAACGCCAAGAGACGGGTTGTTTGCCATCATCTCAATATTTCTCTGTACGTGATCCAGCAGAGCCTGCAGGGAATACAGCTTGGTATCGCTGATGTACAGGGAAGACTGGAACCAGTCGTTCCAGTAACCGAAGGTGAGGAACAGGGCGATCGTTGCCATCAGCGGTTTCGACAGCGGCAGGGCGATCTTTCCGAAAATCTGGAACTGGGTTGCTCCGTCGATCTGTGCCGACTCAATGATGGATTCCGGAATGTTGGTCTTGAAGAACGTTTTACAGATAACAACGTTGAACGAAGAAACACAAAGCGGAAGGATCAGCGCCCAGATACTGTTTTTCAGGTTGAGGAACTGTGTGTTAACTACATAAGAAGAAATCATACCACCATTGAAGATCATTGGAATAAAAACGACCATGGTGAAGAATCCGTTCAGTTTGTAGGTGCTTCTGGAAAGAACGTAACCCATCAGCATCGTAAGGGCAACTCCGATTACCGTACCGATAACCGTTACCGCAACGGAAACGCCAAGTGCAGTCACAATCATCTGTCCTTCCCGAAGAAGGAATTTGTAGGAATCCAGCGAGTATGCACTCGGGATAAACTGGTAGCCATTCATCTTGATCGAATGCTCGGAAGAAATCGAGATCATGAAGATGAATACCACCGGGATAATGCAGGCCAGGGCAAGGATCACAAAAATAACATTGAAAATTGCATTTGTAGATCCCTGGATCTGATTTAAATGTGAAGAGGAAGCCAGATCAAGATCTTTTTTCTTTTTTGCCATTTTTGTACCTCCTTAAATAATCGCGCTGTCTTCATCAATCTTCTTCACAATGGCATTGGCAAGAAGGATGGTGATGCAGCATGCAACAGACTGGAAGAATGTTGCCGCAGAAGTCATTCCGATCGGAGTGGAAGACTGCAGTGCGTTGTATACATATGTGTCGATAGTTGCTGTCGTTTTGAAGATCGAACCGCTTGCTCCCTGAGAAAGCTGGAAGAACAGTCCGAAGTCGGAGTAGAAGACCTTTCCGACATTCAGGATGAACATCATGATGATGACACTCTTTAAGCAAGGCAGGGTAATGTGCCATACCTGCTGTCTCTTATTGGCGCCGTCCATAACGGCTGCCTCGTACAGTGTGGTATCAATACCGGAAATGCTGGACAGGTAGATAACCATGTTGTATCCGGTAGATTTCCACAGATACATGAAGATCAGGATAAATGGCCATACACCGGCACTCATGTACCACTGAATCGGTTCCTTGCCTGCATTTCTCATTATACTGTTGATCAGACCGTTGTCCTGGTTCAGGAATGCATCCAGGAAGTAGGAAGCTACAACCCATGACATGAAATATGGGAAGAACATCATCGTCTGATATACCTTCGACGCTCTTTTGTTGTGCAGCAGGCTGATCATGATAGCCAGTCCTACGGAAAATACCATACCAAGAACGATAAATGCAAGGTTATACAGGATTGTGTTTCTCAGGATGACGAACAGGTCGTTGGATCTGATCAGGAACGAAAAGTTTTTGAAGCCGGCCCAGTCACTGTGGAGCAGGTTATAAATGAAACTCTTTCCGCCGGTGATTTTGTAATTCTTGAACGCAATGATCAGACCGAACATAGGCAGGAAGCAGAACAGAATATACCAGATGGTGGTCGGCAGCGCCATGACGGTCAGCTCCGTGTCATTCTTGGTCCAGCGTCCTTTTTTCTTTTTGCTTGGTTTACTCAAGATTTTTTCCTCCTTCTCCCGATTGCTCGGGCTTATCACTTGATCCGTTTATCTTACAAACGGAATCCCGGTAAATAATCTTTCCGGGAATGCGGTATACCTCGCCGCTCTTTTTCTGCGGTTCATTCATATGTTTGATCATACGTTTTGCCGCAAGACGTGCAATCGCGTCGGTGTCAACCGCAACCGTGGTGAGCGACGGACTGCACAGTTGTGCATAAATGGAATCATCAAAACCGGTCACGGAAACATCCTCCGGTACGCAGATTCCACGCTCTTTTAATGCCTGCACTAATTTGAATGCGGTGGCATCGCAGTTACAGACAAATGCGGTGGGCAGCTTCTCCGGTAGCAAAAGCGGAATGGCAATGCCTTCCTCGCTTCGGTCCGGGATTCTCCACTCATTTTTCGGGGAAATTCCCTCCTCCAGCATTCTCCGCAGATATCCGAGATATCGGTCGGAAATACTGGTTGTACTTCCTACGGTTCCGACAAATCCGATGTCTGTGTGGCCCTGCTGGATCAGGTAATTGGTCAGCTCATAGGAGCTGTAAATATTCTCGGTGATGACGGAATCGGATTTGTGGGTTCGATCGTAGATGTCCACATACACCTTCGGGAGATCAATCTGTGCAATCTGCTCCCGGACACCCTTATCGAGAATACCAAGAAAGATCAGGCCGTCGAACAGCCCTCTGGTCTGTATCGTGTTCATGTCCGACGGGAGTGTTGCTGTTGTCGGAGAAATCATGATACTCGAACAGGATGCTCTCTGCAGCTCGTAGATGATCCGCTCGTACATTGCCATATAAAATTTTCCTTCGTCTCCGGAGCTGAACCGCGGACTCATGATGATACCGACTTTTTTGCTCTTCCGTTTTCCGTAGTCCGGAAGGACATAACCGGATTCTCTCGCAAGCGCAAAAATCTTTTCTTTCAGTTCTTCTCCCACGCCGTCTTTTCCGTTCAGCGCCTTGGAAACTGTTACTTTACTGATGCCCAGCTTATCTGCCAGGTCCTGCATGGATACTGATTTTCTCTCTGCCATGTTACCAACAGCCCCTCTATTTGTTTCTTAACTTGTGTTTAGATGTTAACATCTTTTAGAAAGATTGTCAATAGCCTTTTCGTTATTTTGTATATTAAAATTCTTATTTTCCAGTCCTAATTTGTATAGATCGAGGAGTATTCTTCTGTTTCTTTTGATTTTTTAGACAGAAAATCTGTGTTCTTGTGTTAAGTCACATAACATCTTAATATTAACGCAGTACTTTTTCGCCTGTTTTCATTTTTAACGAAAAAGCAGCGGAAAGTCTGACTTTTTCGTCTAATTGTCATACTCCCCGCTGTCTTTTTTCATCTTCTGCTGTTTTTCATACTACCGCCAGACAGCCATGGCCTCATTGCCTGACACCGCCGTAAAACCGCGGAACAATGATTACCCGCAAATAAAGGTAACCACACCCTTGTCATTATCTGACAGGCTTTCCATATCTTTCTCTGCGGTTCCCTGCTCCACAATCTCCACTCCATAACGGAACTCACTGAATCCGGACAGGTCCATCTTGAAGTTTGTTTCCCATGTGTTATTCATAATCCAGCTGTAAACCGGCCGTTTATTATTCTCCTCTTTGTTATCGCACAGAAGGATTGGGTGGGATTCCATCTCCCCCATGTAAAGTAACGGTGTGTCAAAAGTATTAACCAGAATCGTCTGATCTTTTGTCCGGTAAACGAGCCCTTCATCCGCAATATAGTATTCCATATTGGTGCCAGGAAGCTGATCAATACCAGGGCGCATGGTAACACCTCCGTTCTGGATCATCACTTCCGCATCCGGAAGATTTAACGATAACGGAAGGTACAGGCTTTCGATATCCTCGCTTAATGTTTTGGCTACCCGGTAAGAAAACTCAATTTTCGGAAGATGACGGTACATTTTGATCACAACACTGCTGTGATACGTTCCCTCCAGGGTAAAGATCAGTTCTACTTTGGTAAACACCGGTCCGTGATCCAGAATTTTCACATCCGTAAGGTCACCCTGATACTGCTCTGCGTGAAGTCCGCGGATATTTCTTCCGATCAGACTGCGTTCCGCATAAACACCCTTCCGTATTTCGGTGCGTTCATAAACCGGCGTGAAGAACGTTTCCAGACCGGATTTGCACATTTCAACCTCTGCTTTTTTATTGTAGAAGGAGGTAATGCCCTCTCCGACTTTCCATTTGATCTGAAAGAAATCGTTTTCCAGACCGTAAGGCAGTTTGTAACTTTCCGGATCGTACGTGTTCACAATATCGCGCACCCGCTCTGCGCCTACCCAGGCAGTTCTGGTGAACAGGGTCTGGGACAGAGCCGGCTGCTCTTCGTACGTGAACGTTTTCTCTTCCATCGGCTCAAATTCTGCCAGAAAACTTATCAGGACTCCGCGCGGATGAGCAGACAGCTGCACCTCCATCTCCTGTTTTGTTTTGTCATCGGTTACTTTAACTGCAAAAAGACTTAAAGTTTCTACGTAAAATTCTACCGGAAATACTCTCTTTTGATGGCTTGTGGAGACCGCTTTCACTTTGCCGGACAGATTGTAATACCGCAGGATATCACCCAGTTTATGGCACTGTTCATTTTTACGCATTGCCGCGGCCTCATGTGCCTTGGAAGCATAGCTGCTTTTTCGCATATCCAGATTTGTTACCATGGTATCATACGGATTGGTTACCGTAGCAGAATGACCCCAGGTGTGCTCTGCATACAAAAGAGAATTGTCGCCATATGCCTGAATCATTTCTTTGTTATGTACCCCTGTTTTTTCTTCCAGTCGGTCGCAGATATGGTTCAGTCGTACGGCTTCTTTGTAATGTTTTACCGCATATGGTGTACTTCCAACGCCATTGCCCCACCAGTCATTGATGGCACCCCGATACACTGGTGCATCCTGCACTTTATCCCGGATCTTGTCATACAATTCCTGAAGCGTCACCATATGCATGGTGACTTCTTCGCCATATTTTTCATTAAACAGCGCAACCGTATCTGCAATGGCCGGGTTGATCGGCGCATTATCCGAAAAAACGCCGGAAACACTGGTGATATAGAAATCGTACGGATAACCGTTTTCTTCATATTCCTTTATGCTCGCAGAGAGATTCGTGTGCAGATTTTCCAGAAGTCCTGCCACATCGCCATTCTTTTTGCCGAAGTAATTTTCTGTCATAAAGTTAACATTTTTATTCAGGACGATGCCGAGGGCATTTCCCAGGTTATAATGCTCACCATTCCATACCAGCAGACGCTGTCCGTTCTCATTTTCCCAGAAATACGGTTTCTGGTTCTGATACAGCGGATACATGCCGTGATGGGTATGGATATTGGTATACAAAAATTCTACTCCGTTTTCGATCAGGGCATCGCGCTGTCCCATGGAGATACCATTAATATCTGCAATCATGGCTGTTTTGATCTGGATTCCTTTTTCGCCGCAGATTTCCTGTATCGTATGGATTTTTTCTTTCAGATATTTGCAGTCGGCAAGATCATTAAAGTTCAGATAATTGGCAGACAGACCGATATTTCCTTTTTTTACCAGATCGAAAAACTTTTCTTTTTCTTCCTCCGTTGCCATTTTGAAGAACTGCTCCACGCAGTACCATGTCTCACAGTTCCATTTCAGATCTTTCTGGGTTGTGTTGTTTTTGATTCCATTTTCAATCAGTTCGACTGCCCGGCGGATGTTGTTTGCCTGATTGTAGATAACCTGCTCCTGCAGATCGGTGTATCCCACGTCGGTGTGGGAATGATGTACGATGTAGACTTCTCTGATTTTGTGTGTCATGATAATTTCTCCTTTTCCTGTTCTATGTTGCTCAAAATTTTTATCTCTCTTTACCCCACAGATGCCACCAGCATTTTAATCATTTCGCCCTCTTCCGGTACAATCCGGTATGTTCCGACCGCTGCAGGAACGATGGCGGTTTCTGCGTAATGTACCGTGAACGGTGCAAAGCTGCCATCCATGCTCTCGATGCGGGCACTTCGTCCCTCCACAAGATTCATCACATGAACCGTGTCATCCATCGAGATGGTGTGCGGCCCGGAAAGTGTATAGCGGATTGTGTCGATAAACTCGCGGCTGTGCAGTCCGGTGCGCTCTACTTCACAGTTTTCTGTTTTTTCCAGCGTTCTGGTCTGGCCGACGATATTGTCGTACACCCATTTGGTATCGCGGTTCCACTGGATATTTTTCATACCGTGGTCGAGATGGATCGGACGCGGCAGTCCATCCATGCCAAGGCGGCCCCAGTCCCAGAGTTTGAAGGTAAAAATATACGGTGTCGCACTGATTTCCAGCACCATTGTGTTTTTTCCTGAGCAGTGCACCGTTCCTGCCGGGATCAGCACATGATCGTGTTTTTTGACCGGAATTTTGTTGACATATTTTTCCGCAGGGAAAAGCTCTTCTCCTTTTTCTGCTGCACGAAGTTCCCGCTCCATCTCTTTTTTATCCACGCCTTCTTTGAGGCCGAGGTATACATACGTTTCTTCGTCTTCATCGACATCCAGAAGATAGTAGCTCTCATCCTGCGTATATGGCATGCCGAATTTTTCATAGATATATTCGGTCAGCGGATGTACCTGCAGGGAAAGGTTCTGACCGCCCATCGTATCCAGCAGGTCAAAACGGATCGGGAATTCTGCGCCGAACCGGCCGTGGACTCTTTCACCCAGCAGTTCATGCGGCGCATAGAAGACAAGATCCTGTGCCGGTACTTTTAAGACTTTTCCGCCGATTTCCAGATTCAGACTGTTTTCCTCCGGAACTCCGTCAAAGCTCCACGCGAAATTTTCCTTCGATGCATCCAGACCAAAGTTTTCCTTCATCCACTGACCGCCCCATACGCCAGGGTCGAAATACGGCTCCATACGAAATGGCTGTCTGGCAAGCTGCTGCAGTGCGCCTCGGAAGGCATTTCCCGTTGTAAGAACCGGCGCATTTTCTTTCTCCGTATCCAGAAGATACGTGAATTTTTCATACCGCTCTTTTTTATAGCGGTCCGCCAGACGCCATTCAATGAAAAATCCCCGTTTATATTTCGTCAGGATCGGATCGTTGTAATTGGTACTGTGCCAGTTTGGCATGCCGCTCCGGTAGCGGAGCTGAATTTCCCAGCGGGTCAGATCGCAGTAAACAAGTAGATCTGCCTCGGCCAGAAGCTCTGTCGCTGTACCAACGATCACGATCAGACCACCGTTTGTATCTTTTTCTTCCGCACATTCTGTCTCAATTGCTTTTTTCATGGTTTCCAGCTTTTCGCTCTCAAACCAGGTGTCTATGGTTTTATGACACATAATGCCGAAAACACGGTCATCGGTGATGTAATCGTTAAATTCTCTTAACAGCGTTTCTTCGTCTTTGGCACAGTCTTCGATATCAAAAATCCGGTCCGGCTGCAGCGCATTGGCCAGTTCCATTATTTCTTCTTTTCGTACACCCGGGTACAGATCAAAGGAAAGAATACAGGTTTTCTTTTCTTTCTGTTTTTCCTGAACCGCCCGTTTTAATTCTTCGATGATCTCCTTTTTTTCATCCCAGATTTCATTTTCGTATCCTGTGATCTTCATTTGCGGATGTAATTCGTAGTTTCCATATTTCTTTTTTAAATTCATTTGGATTCTTTTCCTTTTCTTAATTTTTCTTCCATCCATTGGGTTGTTTCCTGCGCCGATCAGACCTATCCTCTTTGTTTCAACGCTTTCGCATCTGGCGGATTTCGCACTTCTGTCCGGTTTTGTTTTTTTACATGTCATATGTTTACAGTTCCACCGTGTACTTATAACGATTTCCCGGATAATAGCAGATCGAATATTCAAAAACCTCGCCGCCCTTCCGAAATGTCTGCCGTGTCCGGATAAAAATAGGCATCTGCGCATCAATTTTCAGTGCTTTCTGCACCTCTTCCGATGGAAGTGCCGCCTCAAGCGTATCCCGGCCGGATTCAATATAGATTCCATGTTCCTCCCGCAGATACTGATACAGCGATTCCATGTATGGCTCCGGCTCTGTTGGCAGTTCGCAGATTTTTTTCAGATACGTAATGGTATAGACCATGGGTTTTCCCACAGCATTCCTCACACGTTTCAGGCAATAACATGGCTCCGTCAATGGAATCTGCAGACTTCTTGCTACCATTTCCCCGGGACTGATCAGTTCCATCTTGCAGTATGTTGTCTGCATTTCGATATGATGCTTTTTCATTTCTTCCGTGAAGCTGATGACACCTTCCATCTGCTCTTCGACTTTCTCGTAGACAACATCTGTTCCGATGCCGCGCCGTGCACGGGCGTAACCGCTCTGTACCAGATTCGTCATCGCCTGGCGTACTGTCACACGCGAAAGCTCGTACTTTTCCATCAGCTCTTTTTCTGTTGGCAGAAAATCTCCTTTTTTGTACGTGCCGCATTCGATCTGCTGTTTCAGAATCTGTTCCAGCTGCGCATACAGCGGCGGTGCTCCCGGATTTCTATCCATTTTTGCAGTTTCTCCTTCTTCTTTTCTCTCCATAGCATCGTATTTTTGTTTCTGAAAATATTTTTGCTCTATTGTGTTTTTTCAGGAAACTGTGACAACAGGCCTTCCATGGCACGGCCGGATGTTTCCGTTTCTATCTGAATCCGAATCTTTCTTTTCTCGCACTCTCTTTCCAGTTCTTTTCCAAACCAGGAAAAACTTTTTGCAATCTGTCCGCCCAGAAGCAGCAGATCCGGCCGATATTCCTCCAGCACAGGAAGAAGGCCAGCCGCCACATCTGCTCCAAATCTTCTCCAGACTTCTTCTGCCTCCATGTTTCCCGCTTTTACCAGACCATACAATTCTTTTCCACTCCACACTTTTCCTGTCACAGCCAGGCTAGTCTGCTCCAGCCCGCGCACAGAAAGATAATCGTCCAAAATGGAATCTCCAAACGGCTGTTGATAAATCCATCCATTTTCCGGCACACCTTTTCCCGTTTTCACTGTTTTGCCGTTTTCTACAAAAGCAGATCCGGCGCCGGTTCCGATGCAGACGCACAGAATTTTATCTACATCACGACAGTTTCCGTACCAGCTTTCTCCCAGTGCAAATGCTTCAATGTCATGTAAAAACAAAAATCGTGCTGATCCAAGTTCCGGCACGCGCGCCTTGATCTCTCTTTCCAGTGGAATCCCGTAAATGGCATCGTACTTATTCAGTCCCTGCATCCGGCTGATTCCATTTTCATAATCAAACGGACCCGGAATCGCCATCCCGACTCCAACAACACTTCCGTCTGCTTCTATCATCAGTTCCCGGCAGATCTTTGCAAAATTGTCCAGAATCTTCTCTGTGCTCTTCTGCGCCCGTGCTGGAAATTTCCGGATTTTCGTTCTTACTCCATTTCTGTCCGACACACTTCCTTTGATTTCCGTTCCGCCAACATCCAGAAGGATATACTTTTTCTTCTCCATCCCGCTTCCGTCCCTTTTCATCTTTTCCCTGTATTCTTTCTGTTTATATGCCACTAGAATCTCATTTCTTTGTATTGGTTCTCCTGCCGCCTTGTTATAATGTTATAACCTATTCATTTTTCTGTTGCAAGCGCCTGTCTGCAATTTTGTCTGCTTTTGCAAAACTTTGTGAAAACGCGATAATACGTTTTATGCACTTGGCGCAGAACGCAAAAAATCCCCTGTTTCCGGGGTTTTTTATACACTCCGGACAGAGGATTTTTCTTATTTTCTACTTATTTTAATACATTTTCCAATTTAACAAAAAGGTTATTCATCTCCTGCACCACACTCTGCAGACTCTTTTCCCCGACATAGTTTCCAATCGCAAACAATGCCTTATACAAAAAATTAACCGCCCCCTGCAATTCTTCGTTTTGCTCTTTTGTTTCTTTCCGAAGCTGCTGCAGTTTTTCTGCCATCGGAAACAATTCCGCAAGAATCTGCTCTTTTCGTGCCCGGTCCGACGGTTCATCTGTCTCCATTTCTTCGAGATCATAGTTATCTGTTCTGCCGCATTTTCCCTTGCACACTGCGCAATCCGGATTCAGACGATTCTTTTCTGCCTCCACGCGTACAATCCAGGATTTCCCCTCTTCTTCCCTCAGCTCTTTTCCCGGATTTGCCGCACAAATTCCGCCAAGCAGAATCTCATGCGTGGCTTTGTCCGGGCGGTGACCATTGCTGTCACCGCTGGAAAACTCCTGCGATTCACCTTTTGCTGCTTCTCCTCTTCCATCCACCGACCGGGCCAGACCGATCAGCGCACCAAGAAGCTCCTTTTGTATCTTCGTCATACTCATTTTTCTAATACCTCTTACCGAACTTTTCATTTTTTTCGTCTTACATATTCCACAAAGCAGAATGTACCAATTGTAAAAATACTTTTAAGGGCACACGCTAATTACTATATCTGATTTTCTACAAAATTTCCCCCTCCGTAGAAATCACCACGGTTTTCACCGGAATCTTCTTTCCACTCTCTTTCAGTGCCATCTTCACGGCACGCTCCATTCCTGCGCAGCACGGAACCTCCATGCGTGCAACCGTGATACTCTTAATATCATTCCGCATGAAAATCCGCGCAAGTTTCTCGGAATAATCGACATCGTCAAGTTTTGTACAGCCTACGAGAACGACATGATCCCGAATAAAATCCTGGTGGAAGTTTCCATACGCATACGCTGTACAATCCGCCGCAACGAGAAGGTCTGCTCCTGCAAACATCGAAGCCCGCTCCTGCACCAGCTTGATCTGCACCGGCC